>Ga0155613_1068_pt1 | contig 39822 bp, 35 predicted proteins | sample RifCSPhighO2_12_FD_107270 | JGI IMG/M metagenome (GOLD analysis project Ga0155613, IMG submission 107270) | Gammaproteobacteria bacterium RIFCSPHIGHO2_12_FULL_37_34
TATATACTAGCAGGCATGACGGTTGCTGCGTTATGCAATATGAATAAAAAATTCGATGAAACAAATCAATCTACTGATCCTGATAACAGTGAATTACATAAATTATATGAATTACAATGGCAACAAAAACAAACATTCTTTCGAAATTTTTTTAATCATAATCCTAAGCAACAGCTCGATTTAGAAATACATACAACTCATCCAGAGAGTGGTAGTAAAGGAATCAATTTGTTGGTCCTTCTGCTGAAAAATCAGGATGTCGAAACAATAAAGCAATTACTAGCTAACGATCCTAAAAAAATCATCCCTTTAACTTATCAAGTTATGGTACAACTTATCGGCTATCAATATGATGATATTTTACAAAATTTACTTGATCGCGACTCCACACTCATCCCTTATTTAAATCATCAAATAAGCATTATGCTCATTGGGCAGGGAAAATTTGATTTACTAAACAATTTATTAGATCGTAATTTATTATTATTAGATCGTCATCTATCAGGTGAACTTGATTTAACAAGTGCGATTAATGTAATAGACAAAATCGATCTCGATAAAAAAGAAAAGTTAAAACTCCATGCACAAGAAAAAATTTTTACGCTAAAAGCTATTTTAACTAATAATAAAAAAGACGATGTATTGGAAAAAATAGGAGAATACAATATAGCAGTCCAGCTGGCAAAAACTAAAGCCGAAGAATCTTCCTCATCTTTAAAAACACCTAAGATATTAAACATTATTCCTCCTGTGATCGAGGCTCCACCTAAAATCACATGCGAGGAACAATTAAAGCAATTATTTGGCGAACCCTCTCCTACTAACCCTATTCAATTTACAATTGAACAATCAAAAAAACCAGAAGAAATAACACTTACTATTGAAGGAGCAGGACCTCTTGTTACCGCTCTTCACGCTATAATAAAAAACACCAATTTCTCTCCCAAATTGACTATGATCAAAGGAGGAAAAGGCCGTATTACATTAATTGCTAAAAGAAAGGCACTTCAAGCAGAGTTCTTCGATAACAAGAAACGCAATCAGGACTTACAACGATGGAAACAAACTCCTTCTAATCAACTTTTAAAAAAATCAACTACTAAAAATCAACCTCCTTCTCCTTTAGAAATAGGATCACCTATCAGCTCATCCTATCCTATAACCTTAAATGAAGCGGAGCAAATCTCTCTTATAAAATGCGTGCGAGCTGCTTTTTGCGATGCACAAGATATACAATTTGAGTGGGGCAAAGAAGAAGAGCAGGCTTACCTTCTGATTACTCTTCCTCAAACATCTCCATGGATGATTCGAGAACCAAAAGGGGAACATACAGCATTTTACCCCTGTTCAATGGATGATAATTTGATTCAAAAACAAATGTTATCTCGATTAACTGCCGATAATGCTGCAAAAAGTGAATATGATCCTAATACACACACCATTAAACTTATTCCAAAACAAAACATACATTCTCTTCTTGCGCTTGCATTACCACTTCAATTACATGAGGATGTCTTTAATTACTTAAAAAGCAATAAATATCTACATATAACTGAATCCTCCGAACAAGAAGAAATTTCATCACATTTACTGCAACAACCTAAGCAGGAAAGTTTCTCTGAACAGCAAGAGCAGCAAAACAGTGCATTACCCGATCTTGTTAAACAATTATTAAAACTTGTTTCACCAGAAACTTCTTGGAATTTTTTAAATGATCAAAACATTAACCTGTTGAAGTCTCGTAAAACAAATAAAGATCGTAAAAAAATACAAATCAATTATGATTATGCTGCTATACAACGAATAGGCGTATGGGATTCATTAGATTTTTTTAATGCATTAAAAAAATCATTTGATGATGCAGGATGGTTAGAGTTCATGAACGTTTATTCTGATGAATTATCTAAAACAGTAACAATTATTGTGGATACCACCAATACAACATTCATAACATGCGTAAATAATAGCAATGATTCCCAAAAAATACAGGAAGTGCAGGAAATATTTTCTAGATGGAAAGAAAAAAATCAACCTCAAGAAATCCCATATAAAAAATTACCATCCACACCCACAGATGATGCCGTGCTAAGAAGCGCCCATCAGGAAAATAAAGAGGGAAATCAAGCCGAATATCAGTATTTTACTCTCAATCAATGTGAATTTGCCAATCTTCAACATCATTTTACAGAACTTACAAAAATTACTCCCGGCAAGATTTCTGAATATAACTTTCCTCTTTATAGTATTTTTTTGCTGCATACCTTCTTGCTTTGCCGATTATTAGGCAATAAAAATATTACTTTTTACGATTTTCGCAATTTTATTCGTCATGAACGCAACAAAACATACTGGTTAGAATTGCATAATATCGTGTCCGATATTATAAAATCTCTAGAAAAAGAAAATATAACAACCCTATCTTTTACTCCAACATTGTTTCAAAAAATAAACTTGCGGCTTCCAACCCAAGAAATAGAATTATTACAAATCAAATTGGCATGTATTCGTTCAAATGGGTCTTCGATAGGTGATGAGAGTGAGCAAAAAAATAAACTCCTTCAATCTTACCAAGAAGAAGCCTGTAAGTTAACTAGCAATTCGACTTTAAATCAAGAACAAAAACGTGATGCTTTGTTAATGATGTATGCCTTAATTGGAGATATTCAAAAAGGTGACAACATTGAAAACGAAATCTATCAACAATTGGGGCATATAAAGTTTTCGGAAAATTCTTATACAAACGTTGCTAATGATTTATATCAGCGCATCCCGCAACAAAATAACCATCCATCTTCTCAAATGACGAGATAACCATATGCTGCCACGTTATATACTACCACGTTTTGCTCCATCTACTATTAGAGCAAAAGATGATTTGTCATTGTTAAAAAAAGAAAATTTCCCACCGCCTCAAGTAAGTCATCATTCGTATTTTAATAACAAAAGAAAAGAGGACCCCATTTGCTAAAAATCAATGTGGTAAATAAGGCTTATTTCTGCTCCTTACTAAACATGGACATCAATTCGATAGGTACAGGAAACACAATAGTGGAAGTCTTATCACTTGCGATATTTGTCAACGTTTGTAAATAACGCAATTGTAAAGCTTGCGATTGTTGGGATAATACTTGCGCTGCTTCCAATAATTTTTTAGAGGCTTGCAACTCACCATCTGCATAAATCACTTTTGCACGACGTTCGCGTTCCGCTTCTGCTTGCTGCGCAATAGCACGCACCATGCTTTCATTGATGTCAATGCGTTTAATTTCAACCATGCTAATTTTTATTCCCCAAGCATCGGTATGTTCATCTAATATTTTTTGAATATCAGTATTTAATTTGGTTCGCTCGGCAAGCATATCATCTAACTCATGCTGCCCTAATACTGAACGTAAAGTCGTTTGCGCTAATTGACTCACCGCCGCACTATAATCTTCTACCTGGATAACAGCACGCTCTGGATTAATAACACGGAAATAAACCACAGCACTTACTTGTACAGACACATTATCTCGAGAAATGACATCTTGTGGTGGAACATCCATAACAACTGTGCGTAATTGCACTCGCACAATTTGTTGGATACCTGGAATAATCACAATCAACCCAGGCCCTTTTACTTTCCAAAAACGTCCGAGTGTAAAGACGACCGCGCGCTCATATTCACGTAAGACATGAAAAATATTAAATAAGATGAGTAAAAGAATAAGCGCAATAACAAGATAAGTAATATACATAAAATATAGCTCCTGATTTCTACACCTTAAAGTCACGCAAAATTTTATCCGCTCCTTGCTGCAACAATTCGTAAGCGACGCGTATTCCTATGGTTTCTGCTTGTGCGCTTATTCCCTGGCTCGCTGCACGAAGCACAAACACACCATCATGACTTGCGACTAGGCCACGTAAACTTAACACATCATGATGAATTTCCGCATAAGAAGCAACTGGCACTTGACATCCGCCACCCACATATCGACACATAGCTCGCTCGGCAATGACACAAGCATAAGTAATAGTGTGATTAAGCGGTGCGATCATTTCTTTCATTTGTTCATCTTGCTCACGACACTCTATTCCCAAGGCTCCTTGCCCTGCAGCCGGAAGTATATGCTCCACTGAAAAATAATGGCGTATCCGTGAAGTTAAATTCATGCGTATGATGCCGGCACCCGCAAGTATAATTGCATCAAAATCACCCCGATCTAAGCGATGAATTCTGGTTTGAATGTTCCCGCGTAAATTCTGCAATTCAATATCTAAACACATTGCTCGTACTTGGGTTTGTCGACGTAAACTAGACGTACCTATTATCGCACCTCTTGGCAATTCCTTAAGCGAACTATATTGGTTAGATAAAAACACATCGCGAGCTTCTTGTCTTTCAGTGATAACCGGCAAACATAATCCTGGCGGTAACTCCATAGGAACATCTTTCATGGCGTGCACAGCGATATCTGCTTGTCCATTCAACAACGCTTCTTCTAATTCTTTAACAAATAAGCCTTTACCACCAATAGTGGTTAGCGCACTATCTAAGTGTTTGTCTGCTGCAGTAGTCATCCCTAATAATTCAATCGACAGATAGGGATGATAGGCTAAAAGCGCTGCTTTAACCCATTCTGCTTGATAAAGAGCAAGCGGACTTTCGCGAGTAGCAATAATCAAACGTCGTTTTGTCATAGAGGTTCTACCAGAAAATACGTTATACTATAACTATTAAAATAATGGATGGATACTATGCCTAAAGCCGATTTCTTAAAAAATATAGCCGATCAATTATGTGAAGCGATTCCTTCAAACCTTGGCACACTTAAAAAAGATTTTGAAAAAAGCTGCCAACGCATTCTAAATAGCGCATTTTCTAAACTAGAGCTTGTTACTCGAGAAGAATTTGACGCAGAAAGCAAGGTGCTATTGCGTACACGTAAAAAATTAGAAGAATTAGAAAAAAAACTTCACGCATTAGAAACTAAATTAAAATCACGTCAATGAATGATCAATTAACACCTTTTTCTCATGACGATTATGATATTATAAAACGCGAGGTACTTTATAAAGGTATTTTTAGCCTTGCACGTTATCACATTCGTCATCACCTCTTTAACGGCGCCTGGAGTAACGTTTATACTAGAGAAATTCTAGAGCGCCAATCGGCTGCTGCTGTATTACCATATGACCCCGTACTTGATCATGTTATTCTAATTGAACAATTTCGTGCTGGTGCGATTGCTAATCCACAAAGTCCTTGGTTAATAGAAGTCGTTGCTGGAGTATATAATAATGAAAAAGTGGAAGATGTTGCTAAACGCGAAGCAAATGAAGAAGCGGGTTGTAACATTCTAGATCTTTACCCTATTTGTGATTATTTCGTTAGCCCAGGTGGTAGTAATGAATATTTAAACTTGTATTGCGGCAAAGTGGATGCTAGTGAAGCAGGAGGGACGCACGGATTACCAGAAGAAAACGAAGATATTCGCGCTTTTTCGTTACCTCTTGATGAAGCACTTACCCTGTTACAAGAAGGTAAAATTAAAACTGCGCCAGTCATTATTTCTTTATTATGGTTACAAATTAACCGAGAATGGTTGAAACAATTATGGTCGACAAAATAAATTCCAGAACATCTGCTTACACTACTGAAGCGATCGAAGTATTAAGCGGTCTTGAACCTGTACGTCGTCGCCCTGGTATGTATACCGATACCACTTGCCCTAATCATTTGGCACACGAAGTAATTGATAATAGCGTAGATGAAGCCTTAGAAGGCCATGCAAAACGCTTGGATGTTATTTTACATAAAGATCATTCCTTAGACGTGACCGATGATGGCCGCGGCATGCCTGTTGATATTCATTCTGAAGAAAAAGTATCAGGCGTTGAACTCATTCTCACTCGCTTACATAGCGGCGCAAAATTTTCGAATAAACAATATCGATTTTCTGGTGGATTACACGGTGTCGGTATTTCAGTTGTAAATGCTTTATCAAAAAAATTAGAAGTGGTCATTAAACGTAATGGCCATATTTATTCAATGAAATTTGCAAATGGTGATAAAACAACAAAATTAGAAACCATAGGTCAAACAAATAAAGGCGAATCAGGAACCAAAATACATTTTTGGCCAAACGAAAAATATTTTGATTCAGCGCGATTTGCAGTGAGCAAATTAAAACATACCTTGCGCGCAAAAGCCGTGCTGTGTCCAAGGTTACATGTCACATTCACTGATAAAAACACCAATGAAACGCAAGAGTGGTATTACGAAAATGGCATGTCCAATTATTTAGAAGAAGCACTAGAGAAAGCGGAACATATTCCTGAAGAACCTTTCTTGGGTTCTTTCGCAAGTGAACACGAAGCCATTGATTGGGCAGTTACTTGGGTCGTTGATGGCGAAAATATAGTCAGCGAAAGCTATGTGAATCTCATTCCTACGCCTCTTGGCGGCACGCATGTTTCTGGTTTTCGTGTGGGTTTATCTGAAGCCTTGCGTGAATTTTGTGAATTTCGTAATTTGCTTCCACGCGGTATCAAATTAAGTCCTGATGATGTTTGGGATCAATGCGCTCATATTATTTCGGTAAAATTACATAATCCACAATTTTCTGGACAAACAAAAGAGCGTCTTTCTTCACGAGAATGCTCTACATTTGTTTCAGGAGTGGTAAAAGATGCATTTAGTTTATGGCTAAATCAACACGTTGCCTTAGGTGAAACCATCGCCAATCTTGCTATCAGTAATGCGCAAAAGCGCTTGAAAGCAGCACAAACGGTTGCCCGTAAAAAAATAACTGCAGGTCCTGCATTACCTGGTAAATTAATTGATTGTTCACAACAAGATGTTAAACGGAGTGAATTGTTTTTAGTGGAAGGAGATTCAGCCGGAGGTTCCGCACGACAAGCACGCAACCGAGAATTTCAAGCAGTCATGCCATTACGTGGTAAAATTTTGAATACTTGGGAAGTGGATTCAAACGAAGTATTATCCTCACAAGAAATTCATGATATTTCTGTGGCCATCGGCGTCGATCCAGGGTCAAGTCAACTGGATGATTTACGTTATGGTAAGGTTTGCATTTTAGCAGACGCTGACTCTGACGGTAATCACATTGCCACCTTACTGTGCGCCTTATTTGTTAAACATTTTCGACCACTCGTTGAAACTGGGCATATTTATATTGCTATGCCACCACTCTTTCGTATTGATCATGGCAAAGAAGTGTATTACGCACTTGATGAAGCTGAAAAACAGGGCATATTAGATCGCATCACTGCTGAATATAAAGAAAAGAAACCCAAAATTGGCGTGATTCGCTTCAAAGGCTTAGGTGAGATGAATCCTATGCAACTTCGTGAAACCACCATGGATCCTAATACACGTCGTCTCATGCAATTAACGATTAAAGCAAAAGATAACACAGATGAAATGTTAGATATGTTACTTGCTAAAAAACGTGCGCATGATCGCAAAACATGGTTAGAAGAAAAAGGAAATTTGGCAGAAACATAGTAACGTGAATATTGTCTAAGCTAAGAGTAAGCTATTGATTTTTTTATTGATAAAAAATCAATAGCTTACTCTTAGCTTAGACAATATTCACATTATAGTAGATAAACAATGAATTTTTTACTCGCCATTGATCAAGGCACCACAAATAGCCGTGCGATTATTTTCGATCGACTAGGCAATAGGATGGCTTCTCATGAAATGCCTCTTACTTCATTTTTTCCTCAAGATGGCTGGATAGAACAAAACCCAGAAGAAATGTTTAATAACACAGTTAGTTGTTGTCGTGAAGCTTTAAAGAAAGCGAATATAACAGCTGCCAATATTGCAGCAGTTGGTCTATCCAATCAACGTGAAACAACTATTTTATGGGAAAAATATACAGGTAAACCAATTTATCCCGCTATCGTTTGGCAAGACAGGCGTACTCATCTCCTTTGTCAGCAATTAAAACAAACTTCATTTGCGCAACTTTTATCACAAAAAACTGGTTTATTGCTTGATCCTTATTTTTCTGCCACGAAAATTGTTTGGTTATTAGATCATATTGCTGAAACACGTGAACGCGCTGAAAAAGGCGAATTATTATTTGGCACCGTGGATACTTATTTGTTATGGAAGTTAACAGATGGCCAATCACACGCAACGGATGCGAGCAATGCATCACGCACTTTATTATTTAACATTCATACTCAAGAATGGGATAAAGAAATTCTAACTTATTTTAATATTCCCGCTAATCTATTACCTATCGTTTTAGATAATGCTGCTCATTTTGGTAAGTTAGATGAAAACATATTAGGTCACTCCATTCCTATTTGTGGCATGGCTGGCGATCAACAGGCTGCTACTATTGGCCAAGCTTGCTTTCAACCCGGTATGGTTAAAGCAACCTACGGAACCGGCGGGTTCATGCTATTTAATACAGGAACACAAGTGGTCCGTTCACAAAACTGTTTACTCTCAACTGTAGCTTATCGTTTAAATAATCATGTGACCTATGGGTTAGAAGGTAGTATTTTTTGCGCTGGTAGCACAGTGAAATGGTTAAGAGATAAATTGCAACTCATTCACTCTGCGGCAGAAACCGAAACCTTAGCACAGCACATTCATTCGAATGAAGGCGTGTATTTGGTTCCTGCGTTTACCGGATTAGGTGCGCCTTATTGGAACGCAGAAGCACGTGGTGCTTTATTTGGTTTAACTCGTAATTCTGGAAAAGAACATATTGCTCGCGCTGCATTAGAAAGTGTGGCTTATCAAACCAGAGATTTATTAAATGCTATGTTAGCAGATAGCCACCAATTGATTGCGGCTTTGCGTGTGGATGGTGGCATGGTTGCTAATCATTGGTTACTGCAATTTTTATCTGACATGTTAAACGTAGAAATCCAACAACCTGTTTGTATAGAAACGAGTGCCCTTGGTGTTGCTTTTTTAGCTGGATTACAAATTGGTATGTATGCATCTCTCGAAGAACTAGCAACATTATGGCAAAAACAATTACAATTTAACCCACACATGCCAAAGCTACAGCGAGACACATTATACGCTGCCTGGCAACGCGCAGTAAAAAGTGTGATGGATTATTCGAGAATGATTACAACCTAAACATAGCCGGGGCAACTGTCACTCGTTCATCAAACACAAAACACTCGCCTTGATAATGTGCATCACCCATTTTAGAAAAATAATTTAAAATGCCACCTTCTAATTGATATACTTCTGAAAAACCTTGATCGAGCATAAAGAGAGCTGCTTTTTCACAGCGTATGCCACCTGTACAAAACGTCACAACAGGTTGATGATGTTGCAATGATTGAATTGCAGATGGAAACTCACTGAAATGCTGTAAGTTTAAATGCACTGCTCCTTGAAACGTTCCAAAATTAATTTCAAATGCATTACGCGTATCTAATAACATGACATCACGCTTTTCATCCAACCATTCTTTTAATGTTTCAGGTGCCAAGCTTGGTGCTCGAGCTAATTCAGGATGAATAGCTGGACGGTGCATAGTAATAATTTCTTTTTTGATTTTAATTTTTAAACGTTTAAATGAAATGGTATGAGAGTAATTCTCGCGAAAAGAAAGATCAGCAAATCGCGTATCTTGTTGAAGAAAAAATTTAAACTGATTTATATTTTCAACAAGGCCAGATAAATTAAGGTTCATACCTTCTTTGCTTAATAGGATTGTACCTGTGAGCGCAAACAATTGGCATTGTTTAAAAAGCTCCTCTCGCAGCATCTCGAGTTTTGTTAATGTGATAAATTTGTAAGCTGCTATATGAAGTATTTTCATGGTTGTATACCTAAAAAAAGGTGCCTTTATTCTTTAAAAATTTCAGGAATATTCTCCCAATTAATAATATGTATATTTTTTATGCGTTGTTGCTTTTCATTGCCAGCATAGATTAAATATTCATTCGTTTTGCTAGAAGTGATTTCTTGCCAGCGCAATAATGATTTGAAAATATCTTGGGTTAATGTTTGTGTAGATTTGATTTCAATGGATTTAAATTCGTTACCACGCTCAATAATACAATCGACTTCATCACCACGATGATCTCGCCAAAAGTAAACATTGGGAACTTTGCCACTGTTATAATAGCATTTAATAATTTCGCTGATAATAAATCCTTCGAAAATTCCACCTCTCGTACCATGTATACTTAAATGTTGTGGAGAATCAATTTCTAATAAATGCGCAACTAATCCTGAATCATAAAAATATAATTTAGGAGTTTTGATTAATCGTTTATTAAAATTTTTATGATAAGGCCGTAAAAGAAAAATAATATAACTAGTTTCTAATAAGTTAATCCATGTTTTTGCTGTGGTGAGCGATATGCCAGCATCAATTGCTAAAGAAGCTAGATTGAGTAACTGAGCATGGCGTCCGGCACATAATTTTAAAAACCGATGAAACACAACAACATCTTTAATATTAATGATTTGCCTAACATCGCGTTCGATATAAGTTTTGATATAACTTTGATACCATAAGTGATGATCCAAGTTTTCTTTATAGGGTCTTGGATAGCTACCAAAATAAAGATATTCCCATACTGAATATTCTTTCAAAGCTTTTTGGGTTAAAAATTCTTGATAAGTTAAAGGTAACAGTTCCAATAGAGCACTTCGACCTGCTAAAGATTGTGATACCCGTTCCAATAACAAGAAGTTTTGCGAACCCGATAAAATAAATTGTTTTGCCCGTGGCGTTGCATCCACGTACTCTTGAATATAAGAAAAAATTTCAGGTAAATTCTGGATTTCATCAAAAATAATTCCTTTGTCCAGATGAAGATTAATGTATCCACGCGGATCGGATCTTATCTAAGGTATCCGGAGCCTCTAACAAACAATATTCCATTGTTGGGAAAAGCGTGCGCAGTAAAGTAGTTTTCCCACTTTGTCTTGGTCCAGTTAATACAATGACTGGGAAATCTGATGCTTTTTGTATTATAAAGTCACTTAATGCTCGAATGAACACAATATTAACTTATTATTTTTCAAAGAATTAACATGGTTTGTGTAAAATATAAAGTATAACTTCGTATTTTACACAAAATAACAGGTCTAAGCAAATGCTTTGCTTTTTATCGTTTTATACTCGATGTTCTAGTTTTCTCACGGGCACGATTAGGTCAATGAAAATGCTGAATAGATACAAAAAATCAAGCTTTTTCTTTTGCGCGTTTTAAAACTTCTTTTATTAATTCACGAGTAACTCCCCAGGGCAGGGTCCATACATGACCTGAGGAGTTACAAATAAAGTATATTAAAAATACATAATTTATCTTCTTTTTTTGGCATTTTATATATTATTGAAATAAATTTATACTAATTTGACTGTTGATAATTATATGCTATAGTATTCATATGTCCTAAATTGGCGATATAACCATGCGTGTAAAATACACAGAAAGCATAGAATACAAAGCTTTTAACTGTCTAAAATCGATTCGCAGTAGTGTTGTATTGCGCAAGGATTTCAATAACCTTGGTTCCTATCGGCAAGTAAGTCGTGTATTAAATAAACTCATCGCTAAAAAAAAACTGGTAAAGATTGGCGCCGGTATTTATGCTAAAACTTATCTTTCCAAATACTCCAACATTCCTCTAGTCAAAAACGGCATAGATTCCACCCTCAGGGAAGCATTAAAACGTTTAGGCATTGTTTATGAGCCAGGTAGCGCAGAAAAAGAATACAACGAAGGGAAAACAACACAAGTTCCTATGCGCAACATTGTGAGATTAAAAAACCGTTGCCGACGTCGTATTGGTTATAGAAATAGTGAATTAATATTTGAGAAAAATATCAATGCTAAATAAAAAGGATTTGCAAGAATTAATCGAAGTAGCACGACAACATATTAATTTACCTGCGGCTGTTATTGAAAAAGATTATTATGTCACTCAAACCATTCATGCCCTTTCAAACATTGAAAGTGAATGCTTTCGCTTAGTGTTTGCTGGTGGAACGTGCCTTGCTAAAGCACATAAAATTGTAAATCGTATGTCAGAGGACATCGATTTTAAAATTGAAATAAAAAAAGACAACAATTTTAGCCGGTCTCGCCTGATTAAAGAATTAAAAGAATTTCGTTCGAAAATGAAGTCATCACTTATAGTCCCTGGTCTCACAGTAAGCGAAGATCTTGTTTGCAATGAGGGCAAATATCAGCGAGTTATATTGAAATATCCTTGTTCCTCTCAAATTAATTCTACATTAAGACCCGATCTTTTACTCGAATTTACACTATCAGATATTCGCTTTTCTATTGAAAATTTATCGGTCAAAACAATCATAGAAAGTGTTTTAAAAGAAATAACGCTATTTTCATCGCCACAAACACAATGCGTATCAATAGGTGAAACAGCTATTGAAAAATGGGTTGGGCTAACCCGTCGCATTATAGCCATTGAGCGTGAATATCATCATGATGATCCAACCCTAGTACGACATATCTATGATTTAAACGCAATCAAACAGGCAGAGAAAATTAATGCTGATTTTGTTACTTTAGCCAAATCCATTGTTAACAATGATGCTAAGCAATTCAAAAATCAACATCCTGAATATTCAGCGGACCCAAGTGCTGAAATTAGCAGATCCCTCACATTACTGAAAAACAAGCCACTCTGGAAAAAACGGTACCAAGAATTTATTGAAACAATGGTATACAACAGCATTGCTATACAAGATTACGTGAGTGCGATAAAAAATTTAGATAACCTCAGCAAAACCATTATCGCTTCTCTAACTCATCCTCAGCAATAAAGTCTGTTGACATATACCCATTGCACTTCAAGATGCTTTATGCATAAGCACTAAACCAGGTTATTCAATCCTTGACGTTGTCCTCAAAATAAAATTAAATGGCTTATAACCTTAATGAAATAGAATTCCTATGTCAGCTACCGCTACTATCGAACATATTCCGCTGCGTGAATACGCAGAAAAAGCATACCTCGATTATTCCATGTACGTTATTTTGGACCGCGCCTTACCGCATATTGGTGATGGTTTAAAACCAGTGCAACGACGCATCATCTATGCGATGTCAGAACTTGGTTTAAAATCGACAGCCAAATTCAAGAAATCAGCAAGAACGGTTGGTGATGTCTTAGGTAAATTCCATCCGCATGGTGATATGGCTTGTTATGAAGCATTAGTGTTAATGTCGCAACCCTTTTCTTATCGCTATCCTTTAATCCAAGGGCAAGGGAATTTCGGCTCACCCGATGATCCTAAATCGTTTGCAGCCATGCGCTATACAGAATCACGCTTATCGCTTTATGCAGATGCCTTATTGTCTGAATTAGAAGCAGGAACGGTTGATTGGGCGCTTAATTTTGATGGCACCTTACAAGAGCCTGTTTTATTACCCGCACAACTACCTAACATTTTATTAAACGGCACCACAGGAATTGCTGTGGGTATGGCAACCGACATTCCACCACACAATGTGGGTGAAGTCATTCATGCGCTTGTCTATTTACTGGATTATCCTGAAGCAACGCTTACTGATATTTGCAAATGTATTCCAGGCCCTGATTACCCTACTCAAGCTGAAATTATTACACTTCAATCCGAATTAAAAGCGATGTATAAAACGGGTAATGGCTCGGTGCGTATGCGAGCAGTGTACACAGAAGAAGATAGTGAAATCATCATTACTGCTTTGCCTTATCAAGTATCCGGTGGAAAAATTCTTGAGCAAATTGCACAACAAATGCAAGAGAAAAAACTACCTTTAGTTTCAGATTTACGTGATGAATCCGATCATGAAAATCCCACGCGATTAGTTATTATTCCCCGTTCAAATCGAGTAGACGTAGAAGCGCTCATGAATCATCTATTTGCAACAACCGATCTTGAGCGCAGTTATCGTGTTAATTTAAATATGATCGGATTAAATGGCCGACCACAAGTAAAAGGGTTGATTGAAATTTTAAATGAATGGTTAAGCTATCGCACAACGACTGTTAAACGTCGTTTACAATATCGATTGGATACGATTAATCATCGCTTACATATTTTAGAAGGTCTTGTCATTGTTTATCTTCATTTAGATGAGATCATTAAAATTATTCGAAAAGAAGATGAACCAAAACGCATATTAATGAAGCGTTTCAAATTAAGTGAAGAACAAGTGGATGCTATTTTGGATACCAAATTACGCCACTTAGCAAAACTTGAAGAAATACAAATGCGTAAAGAACAAGAAACATTATCTAACGAACGCGATGATATTCAAAAAACATTGGGTTCATCCGTACGATTAAAAAAATTTATTCGTACTGAATTACTTCAGCTTTCCGAAAAATATAGCGATAAACGAAAATCGCCCATTGTGGTTCGCCAAGAAGCGCAAGCGATCAAAGAAACAGAAATTTTGCCAACAGAAGCAATTACAGTTGTTATTTCTAATCGTGGTTGGGTGCGAGCAGCGAAAGGCCATGATATTGATCCCAACACTTTGAGCTACAAAGCTGGGGATGCATTCCAATCTGCAGCCATCGGGCGTAGCAATCAAATAGCCGTGTTTCTTGATACCACGGGACGCGCTTATTCTTTGCCCGCACATACACTACCTTCAGCGCGTGGCCAAGGCGAACCGCTGACAGGAAAACTCACACCTCCTCCTGGTGCTGAATTTATAGGTGTGATGTTGGGTGAGCCTGATCAACTTTATTTACTAGCATCCGATGCTGGCTATGGATTTATTGTAAAACTTGGTGATTTACATGGTAAAAATCGTGCGGGCAAAACTGCTTTATCATTGCCCAAACAGTCCAAACCGCTGATACCAAAATTAATTACCGATATTGAAAAAGAATTTGTTGCCATTGCCTCAACGATGGGCCATTTGCTTATTTTTCCATTGAAAGCGTTACCACAACTTGGCAAAGGGAAAGGAAATAAATTAATAAATATTCCGAGTGTCAAAGTAGCATTACGCGATGAATTTGTAAAAGATATTGCTGTATTAAATAACAATCAGCAGTTGATTATTTTAAATGATGGTAAGCCTTACGCGTTGAAACTAAAAGACTGGCAACATTTCATCGGCGAACGTAGTCAACGTGGGCTGAAGTTGCCCCGTGGAATAAGACATGTGATTGGGTTAAAAGTTGAGTAACAAGGCTACATACTTATTTTACAAAAAACGAACAACTATTTTGGGGTTGCGTTATTCTTACAAGGAGAAGTCACATGCGATGTATAACTATTTGGCGCATTCTTGGTTTGTCACTTATATGCATGATCACATTGCTTACAACTGCTTTAGCATGTACCGGCATACAACTGAAAGCAAACGATGGTAGTTATGTAAATGGCCGCACTGTTGAATTTGGTCTCAACCTTGATTTAGCTGGAATAATTGTACCTAGAAATTATCCTTGCAAAGGCACGCTACCAGATGGCAGTACAGGAATGATTTATCGCACTAAATATGCGGCTGTTGGTGGTGGCATGTTTGGATCAACTGATATTGCAGATGGTGTAAATGAAAAAGGCTTGGCAATTGGTGCATTTTATTTTCCTGATTATGCTGTTTATGCCACTATTACACCCGCCAATAAAAATCGCGCTCTCTCTCCTACAGAATTTTCAAATTGGGTATTAACCCAATTTGAAACTGTGGATGAAGTCAAACAAGGCGTTCAATCTGTAGTGATTGCTCCAACCACTCCTAAGGGTTGGCCCGTATTACCACCTTTTCATTATGTTATCTACGATAAAACCGGCAAAAGCATTGCTATCGAACCGATCAATGGACAACTAAAAATTTGGGACAATCCGCTTGGCGTATTTACAAATTCACCCACCTTCGATTGGCACCTGACTAATTTAACGAATTACATTAATCTTTCACCAATAAATGTTACAACAGCTCTGTTGGGTACTCTAAAACTGCAACAATTTGGATCAGGATCGGGGTTGCATGGCATACCTGGTGATTTTACTCCCCCTTCTCGATTTGTGCGCGCAGCATTTTATTCCACTACTTCCATTCCAACTGATAAAGCAGAACAAACCGTATTTCGTGCATTCCATATTTTGAATCATTTTGATATTCCTTATGGTGCTGTACTGAGTGTGAATGGTAACCAAGACATTCCCGAATACACCTTGGTCACTACCGTTAAAGATACACAAAATTTGAAATATTATTTCAGAGCATTTGAAGATCAGAATATTAAAATGGTGGATCTAAACGCATTTGATTTGAATGGGAAAACAATTAAAACATTTAGTATGCAAGGCAATCAAACGGTGCAAGATATCTCGAAAAGCGCAATTTAATCTATAGTTTTAGAGGCATGGCTGATTTCTCATTATCTAACGGAATGGTTGCTTTATTTAACCTATATGATATACTTGTATTATATATGATATATACGTATTTCAACGGGGTCATTTATGTTAGCCATACGTCTGCCAGATGCAATTGAAAAAAGGCTTGGTGCTTTAGCAAAAAAAACCGGTCGCACAAAAACTTATTATGTGCGAGAAGCCGTCATAGAGCATCTTGAAGAATTAGAAGATATTTATCTATCATTGGATAGATTAGAAAAACCTGCAAAACGATGGTCATTAGAAGATTTGGAGAAAGAAATTGATTTGGATCGTTGAATGGGATGACCGTGCTAGAAAAGAGCTAAGAAAACTAGATAAAAAACTTCAAAAAGATATCCTAACCTATTTTCGAAAACGAATTGCTGTTGATGCTGATCCAAGGCGATTTGGCAAACCATTATCGTATGATAAACATGGGTTATGGCGTTATAGAGTACAGAATACACGTATCATTTGTCGTATTGAGGAAAATGAATTTTTGGTTCTTGTCATCAAAGTAGCTCATCGAAAAGAAGTATATGATCACTAAATCAATGTTGCTCTTTAGCAGGCATAGCTGATTCCCAAAAACGAATAGCGGCATTCATCCATTCATTGTAAGCTTCTTGAAATGATTGTGAATGCAATGTGTTTTGATAAGTCGCTTGACAACAATGCGTCCATAAATCAAATAATTCTTTCATGTTTTGAATAGGGTTTTCTTGCTTTAATCGATTACTCCATTGATCAAACAGAAGTTCGCATGCATCGTTATACATTTTTTTAAGCAATCGTAAATATACTTGATGCGCTTTTTGCTCTTCGGTTAACTGCATAAACTCCCATTGTTGTTTAAAAACATCCAAACATTGTCGCATGAGTTGTAACTGTTCTTCTAAACCAATGGATTTTTCTTTTTCAAAAAAATATGTAAAATTTTTTTCTACAGTTTCGAAAAACGTTTTACTTTGTTTTATCCATAATTCATGCCAATTAAACGAATTAAAAGTTGTCGTCATAATGATCCCTTTTTATGATATTCATGTTCCTGATGCGTATTTAATATCGCAAGTGCACACGAAACTGTACTCAAGTAAATATCTTGGATATGGCTCATTAACACCGGCACACGTCCACCTAATACTAATCCAGCATTACGCGATTCAGCCAAATATTCAAGTTGCTCAGCAACAATATTGCCTGTTTCTACATTTGGCACCACTAAAATATCTGCTTCGCCAATCACGGGTGAAGCAATCCCCTTGGCTTTGGCGACTTCAACTGAAATGACATTATCAAATGTTAATGGACCATCTAATATTCCACCATGAATTTGTTTACGTTCAGCCATTTTACACAATGCAGCTGCATCAATGGTTGATCGCATCGCTGAATTAACCATATCCGTACCAGCTAAAATGGCTACTTTAGGTTCAGTTATCCCTAATGCCAAAGCAAAATCGATAGCGTTTTGGGTAATATGGCGTTTCACATCTAAACTGGGATCAATATTAATAAGTGAATCAGTTAAAATAAGAGCCTTATGATAAGTTGGCACATCCAACACCACAGCATGACTCATGGTATGATCAGTTAACAAACCTTTATCTACTTTCTGCATAGCACGTAACAAATCTTCTCGATGCGCACCTCCGCGAATCAATATTTCTACTTTTCCTTCTCTAGCCATATTAATCGTTTTATTAATCGCAGCAAGGCTATGCTCAACATCTAAGATTTCATATTGACTCACATCAACTTTCGCTCGTTCAGCAACCTCTTTAATACGTGATCGTGGACCTATTAGTATAGGTTCAATCAATCCTGCTTGTTGTGCATGATTAATAGCTGCAATAATTGTTTCATGCACAGGATAAATGACACCTGCTCGCAACGATCCCAGCTCTTTTGCTTTTGCTAAATAAGGTTTAAATAAAGAATACGGTCGACGCAAAGTAATCTCGGGTAAAATAGCTTTTGGTCGACGAATTTTTTTACTAGGTGCAATGACTTCTGCTTGTCCTTCCATGACCACTTCATCCTTTTGATTGCGGCATTCACAAGAAAAAATAACACGATTTTTTTCTGGTTTTTTTTCAATAGCAGTAACAGTTACTGTTAACGTATCACCAATAGCCACTGGTTTTTTAAATCGTATAGTTTGTCCTACATAAATCGTGCCGGGTCCAGGCAATTGTGTTCCCAACACTGTTGAAATCAATGCGCCACCCCACATACCATGGCCAATTATTTTATGAAACATTTCGCTTTGAGCATATTCGATATCGACATGCGCGGGATTAATATCACCCGACATAATCGCAAACACTTGAATATCTTTCTCGGTTAAAGTGCGCGAGAGGCTCGCCGTATCACCAACTTGGATTTCATCAAACGTTTTGTTTTCTAAATAGTCCATGTGAGAGCCTTATGTATCATACTTTATTTTAACATATATCGTAAGGCTTAATTTAGGTAGTTAAAAATAAATTAGCATAGACAAATGATTGTTTTAACCCTTCATAACAATTCATAGCTTGCTCTCCAAGCTGATTGATTTTTAGTTTGATATGTTCATCAGAATCATGACTCATCCATACGCCAACCAGTGCTTCTAATGATTCGCAACTTTTATAACCTACGCCACCAATACGCGAGCCTTTATTAATAAATTCAGCCATGATTTTAATCAACCCTTGCATATTTTGACATTGAAACAATTCCAATAGATGACGAACAATATTTTGTTTGCCTGGTGTATTCATTAAAACAGCTAAAATAACGCGTTGCTGCTCATCTTTTACAAAAGATCTCAACCTGGTTAAGCGACGTGATTGATATTGATGTGATAAGCTTTTTAATAATTGCTCCCCATACAGTTTATCTGCAATAAGACATGAAATTTCATCCACTTGGTTTTTCTCTAAACTAAATAAATTGATCCCTCCAAAAACACGATACACATCGTATATAGACGACCCTTCAATTAATTTTTTGAGGAGTTGGTAACCTTGAAGCTGTAAATGATCTAACATTAACTTTACCGATCGAATCTTTTTGATAAACATAGGATCGCTATGCTTTCCATGGATAGCAACATGCGGCGCACAATAATCGAGCTGCGGATTTTTATCAACACAACTGTTATTTCTCACTACAATTGTAACAGTAGGAGAATGTAAATGAAAAACAGAGTGGATGAGGCAATCGCCTGCATATATTCTGTTGATCTCGCCTGATTTTAAAATTGAATTGTTTTTTACTGCTAAGTTACCAATGTAAAATTGAGAATTGATACGAATTTTTTTTGTAAAATCATATTCTGTATGAATGCTTTGTCCATGCAATAAAGTAAACGCACCACAAAACCCATGTTGATGGATAGTGGTTGTACCATCCATCCAATACAAAGCTTCAATATAAAATCTTGGGTTTTTGTAGAGTGTGAGCTGAAGATCGCTGAAATGACAATCCCATTGTAGAATATCTAGATGAGAATGCATCACAATATATTCTAAAAGATGCGTGTAGTGTACATCTCTATTGATATTTTGTTGTATCAAAGCGGTATGTGCAATTTCAGGAAAATCATCTTCATTGTAGTTGTGGCGCATCCATTGTGAATCAATGCTATCTCCAAATTTCTGGAAATAATCTTTTATATCTATTGAATCCATTTGTAAGACCTTGGAGGCTAAATAAGTTGTCAAGAGGATCGTCTGGATATCACTATACCTGAATGTGCCCCTTAAAAAAAACTAGTTTGTTTTAGTTTAACTACATTATTATAATCTCAACTCAACTAAGAACGTTTAAAGCTCTGGAGAAAAATATGTCCAATCAAACCGCCCTAACAGCACAAACACAATTAATGAGAAACCCAGATATTTTTTCTTCAGAGATTGATGAAAATTTAGTGGTGATGGATATGGAAGGAAACTATTTTGCTTTAAATCTAACAGCACAGACAATTTGGGAGTTATTAGAAAATCCCTGCTCCTATGAACAACTCTTGAAATATTTGTTTAAAACTTATGATATTGAATCTCAACCTTGTCGGCTCGATGTTGAAACTTTTTTAACCGATATGCTGCAGTATAAACTGATACTCGCCAGAAATAGCTAAATGAACGGTATCGATTAGTAAAATCCCTAGGTTGATTTTCAGCCCTCATTCAATTAATCTATGTCGCTCTTAAATAGTGGGTGCGTTTAATCAACTAGGGAGATGAAAATGCATAAGCTGGCTGAAAAAAAATTACAGAATAACGAAATCAAATATAAAAATTTATCTAAGAAACTACAAATATCACTTAATGAAAAAGAAGCTTTATTAAAAGAAATTTATCATCGCGTTAAAAATAATTTACAAGTCATTTTAAGTTTACTTCATTTGCAAATTGAGACAATACAAGATCAAACTGCTAAACAAATATTGTTAGAAAGCGCAACCCGGATTAAGTCAATGGCTCTTGTTCATGAATTGCTCTATCAGTCCAGTAGTTTAGCTAATATCGAGATGGTAAAATACAGTAATCATTTTTCTAAATATCTTTACGATACTTATAATATTAACATCCATCATAATAAACTAATCCTAGACATTGATGATGTCTCATTAGATATTGAAAAAGCCATTCCCTGCGGGCTGATAATAAATGAATTAATTTCTAATATATTTAAGCATGCTTTTCCTGCAGGGAATGGAATAATTAAATTATCATTAAAAAAATTCGGCAATAAACTCCTATTAACAATTAGTGATAATGGAATTGGTATGCCTCCTAATTTTGATTTGCAAAATGCCAATTCTTTAGGAATGAAGTTGGTTTATAACTTAACTAAACAAATCGGCGGAACAATTAAAATGGAATCTAGGCATGGAACAACTTTTACCTTAACAATAAGATGATTGTCTATCTGGATTTAACGCGAATTCAATCTATAACGAATTTAAAATATTTGAGGTTTTTATGAAGGACATCAGTATACTGGTTGTGGAAGATGAAACTATTACAGCAATGGATATTCAAACAACGTTACAAAAATCAGGTTATCGTATTCCAACCATCGCTTCATCAGCAGAAGAAGCTATAGACTCCGTTAAAAAATACAAACCTCACCTTGTTTTGATGGATATTGTCCTAAAAGGAAAAATGGATGGGATAGAAGCAGCCAACATTATCTCAAAAAATTATCACATTCCTATTATATTTCTTACTGCTTATAATGATGATGATACTTTTGGTAAGGCAAAATTAAGCATGCCGTATGCTTATCTGACAAAACCTTTTCAATTACGTGATTTACAGATGGCAATTGAATTATCACTATTAAAGCACCAAATGGATAATCAATTAGCTAAAGAACGCGATCGTATTAGAAATGAATTTTTAGCAACCATCTCACATGAATTACGTACGCCATTGAATGGAATTATTGGTCTTACCGAACTCATGTATTTCGATAAAATTGATTTCTCGCCTAAACCATATAAAGAATATTTAGGTGATATTTTATCTTGCTCTTATCATCTTTTACGATTAATCAATCATGTTCTTGATCTGACAAAAGTTGAAGCAGGGAAAATGGAAATTCACCCTGTTCTTATTAATCTTCATCAAATGATTACTGAAGTAAGAAATACACTTCTCGCTCTCGCTGAAAAAAACAGCAATCCAATCCATGTGCGAATAGATCCGCAATTAACAGATGTGATCATTGATCCTGATAGATTAAGAGAGATACTCTATAATTACCTATCAAACGCGATTAAATTTTCATTACCCAAGCAAAGCATTGAAGTTGATGCTTATTCTATTGGTAACAATCAATTTCAAATTAATGTAAAAGATCATGGTATTGGTATTGCTAAAGAAGATTTGCATGATGTCTTTATCGCATTTAAGCAAATAAATCCAAAGACAAAAAAAGGTACACAAGGTACTGGTTTGGGATTAGCATTAACTCGTCGCATTACAGAAATGCTGGGTGGATCCGTTGGTGTTAAAAGTGTTCTTGGGCAAGGTAGTACATTTTATGTAATCTTGCCGTGTAAACCACGTAAAAATTTAAAAAATAAAAAAACAACAACAGCTTCTTTGTCATTTTGATGTGTCATTCATGATCTCAAGACCATGATAAATCAACCCCGTATACACTTGCACTAAACTCGCGCCCGCAGCCAATTTTTCTTGTATTGAAGCTTTATCTATTACGCCGCCCGATGCAATAATAGGAATGTTATTTTGTAGTAATGGATGCAATTGCTTGATCACATAGGTACTACGTGCCTGCAACGGTCGGCCACTTAGGCCGCCTGCTTCATGAGCAACAGGCGACTGTTCTATGCCTTCTCGTTGAATAGTCGTATTTGTTGCAATCACACCATCTATTTTTTGCTGGAGCAAAATGGTCGCCATAGTACGTAATGCTTCATGTGATAAATCAGGTGAAATTTTAACAACAAGTGGAATATAGCGATGGATTTCAGCAATCTTCCCTTGTTCTTTTTTTAAAGTAGCTAATAACGCTGTTAACGCATTAGCTTCTTGTAAATCTCTTAAACCAGGTGTGTTGGGAGATGAAATATTAATTGTTATATAACTCGCATATTTCCACAGATGACGAAATCCTAAACGATAATCATCAGCTGCGTGTTCCAATGGCGTATCTTTATTTTTACCAATGTTAATTCCCAAAATACCGCGATAGCGAGTTTTTTCTAATTGATGAGCTACATATTCCATGCCCTTGTTATTAAATCCCATGCGATTAATAAGAGCTTCTTGTTCTACTAAGCGAAACAATCGTGGTGGCATATTCCCGGTTTGAGGTTTGGGTGTCACGGTACCAATTTCAATAAAACTAAATCCTAATGCTGCTAATGCATCCACATAATCTGCATTTTTATCTAAACCCGCAGCCAACCCAACTGGATGTTGGAAGGTAAGCCCCATAACAGTGCGCGGATGAGCAGTTGGTTTTGTTACCAATCGCAATAATCCAAGCTTATCAGCAAAACGCAAGCCTTGAAGTGCAATTGTGTGAGAGCGTTCAGGATTAAAGTAAAAGAGAAATTTTCTTAAGTAAGAATACATGCTAAAATGCATTAGATGCGTTTCTCGCTCAAATAACTCGCCATTAAAATCTTCGTTCCTATTTTTGGAAAACGAACTTTGACTTTCATATCATCCCCATCTCCTTCGCAATCTAATATAGTGCCCTCACCAAACACACGATGATACACTTCTTGGCCAAGGCGGAATTTGCCTTGCGCTTGTGGTTGATACAATGTTGCCGGTTGGATACGTGATACTTTTGCACGAAAACGAATTTCATTTATAAATGGCACAGGAATTTCATGTAGAAAGCGAGATGGGCGATGATACGATTCTTTACCATGAATACGACGTAATTCAGCATATGTCATAAATAATTTTCGCATCGCGCGCGTGATACCAACATAACATAAACGACGCTCTTCTTCTAAAGCATTCGGATCATTCATAGAAAGATAATGCGGGAATAATTCTTCTTCGCAACCTGCTAAAAATACCACAGGAAATTCTAATCCTTTTGCAGCGTGCAATGTCATCAATTGCACACAATCATCGTAACTATCTGCTTGTTCTTCACCAGATTCGAGTGCAGCATAAGCAAGGAAAGCAGCAAGTGGCGGCAAATCATCAGGCGCACCTTCCTGAGTAAATTGATGAGCGGCATTCACCAATTCTTCCAAGTTTTCTAGGCGAATAGCACCTTTTTCGCCTTTTTCATTACGATAATGCTCAATCAAGCCACTCGCGTGCAAGACATGTTCAACTTGTTGTGGAAGAATAGCCTCACAAATTTTTTCTTCCATAGTGTTTATCATCTGTATAAAAGTAGTTAATGCATATTCAGTACGAGTCGAAAAATGTTTGTTATGGAGTAATGCTGATAATGCATGCCACAACGTTAACCTATTTGTTTTTGCATAGTCACGTATTGCTGTGATGGTGCGATCGCCAATGCCACGTGTTGGTGTGTTAATGATGCGTTCAAAAGAAGAGTCATCAGAACGATTAGCGAGTAAACGTAAATAAGCTAAGGCATCTTTAATTTCAGCACGGTCAAAGTAACGTAACCCACCATGTACTCGATAAGGAATACCAAACTGCATCAGCGCTTCTTCAATAACACGTGATTGCGCATTAGAGCGATAAAGAATGGCCATATCTTTTAATTGAAATATATCTTGGCGTAAATTGCGAATACGATTCACAATAAAAAATGCTTCGTCAGTTTCATTAAAACCAGCATAGACTGTAATTGGATCGCCATCTTTTTCTTCTGTCCATAAATTTTTACCTAATCGACCAGCATTCTGAGCAATTAATGCATTAGCTGCTTTCAAAATAATGCCCGTTGAACGATAATTTTGTTCAAGACGAATAATAGTTGCCTGTGGAAAATCTTTAGAAAATCGCTGAATGTTTTCAATGCGTGCACCGCGCCAACCATAAATAGATTGATCATCATCACCAACCATCATCACAATACTCTTTTCACCAGAAAATAATTTTAACCAAGCATATTGAATCATGTTGGTATCTTGAAATTCATCCACTAATAGGCAACGAAATTTTTCTTGATAATGCAAACGTAATGCCATATTGGTTTGCAATAATTTATATGTTTTTAAAAGTAAATCTGCAAAATCAATCATGCCAGCACGCTGACAAGCCTCTTGATAGGTTTGATAAATGGTAATAAATGCTTTGTTTTTAATATCTTGAGGATTAACTTGATGTGGTTCACGCGCTTCTTCTTTTTGTTTATTGATAAACCATTGTACTTCTTTTGGTACAAAACGTTTCTCATCTAAATTTAATGCTTGGATCGCACGACGCACCATACGAAATTGATCATCTGCATCTAAAATTTGAAACAATTGCGGCAAATGAACCTCTTGCCAATGTGTGCGTAATAGCCGATGAGATAATCCATGAAAGGTCCCTATCCACATGGATTTTTGTGGCGTGTGCAACAACGATTCCACACGCGTACGCATTTCATTGGCCGCTTTGTTGGTAAATGTGACTGCAAGAATGTTAAAAGGCGAGATGTTTTCTTTCTCAATTAACCAGGCGATACGGTGAGTGAGTACGCGTGTTTTGCCGCTACCTGCTCCTGCGAGTACGAGCTGATGTTTAAGCGGTGCTTGCACAGCTTGTTGCTGTGCGGGATTTAAAGAATTCGGTATCATAGTTGGTCCTAGAAAGGTATCATTTTAATATGACAATCGCCTATCAAAAAGCATATTTTCTCTTAAGTGTAGCGGATATTAAACAATTACCAGCAGATCAAGGAATAGAAGTAGCCATCGTTGGCCGCTCCAATGCTGGAAAATCAAGTGTACTAAATCGCCTCACACAAAATAAACGCTTAGCTAGGGTAAGCAAAACACCAGGCCGTACGCAACATATTAATATTTTTGTATTAGATGATAAACGACGTCTCGCAGATTTACCCGGTTATGGTTATGCTAAGGCTCCACTTAGCGCTAAGCAAAAATGGCAAAAAACTATTGATCTTTATATAAAACAGCGTCAATCTTTAAAAGGCATGGTTGTCGTGATGGATATAAGACACCCGCTCACCGCTCTTGATTTGCAACTGCTAAGTTATTGCTACAAACAGCACTTATCAGTGCATATTCTTTTAAATAAGTTAGATAAGCTCAGCAAAACTGCTGTAACCCATACCTTACAAAAAGTGAAAGCAAGTTTAAAAAATGATGATTCACGAGCTACTGTGCAACTTTTCTCTGCCTTAAAAGGGATAGGTATAGAAGAGTTAAGAAAGCAGTTGGATAAATGGTATGGATAATGCGTTTTTACTCAACAGTCACGGATTTAGCTAAATTTCGCGGTTGATCAACATCGGTACCCTTCAGAATGGCAACATGATAAGCAAGTAATTGCAGGGGAATAGTATATAAAATAGGTGCTAATAAAGGATGCACTGCTGGCATCGCCATAATATGCGCATCAGCGAAAGCTTCTTGCTGAAAAACTTCCACTTGATCAGTTAAAATAAACAATCGACCGCCACGAGCACGTACTTCTTGCAAATTAGAACTATTTTTTTCTAGCAAACCATCGCCAGGAATGGTAGCAATCACAGGCATATTGTTATCAACTAAAGCAAGCGGACCATGCTTTAACTCGCCAGAAGAATAGCCTTCGGCATGAATATAAGAAATCTCTTTCATCTTCAATGCACCTTCTAGCGCAATAGGATATAACGCTCCCCGGCTAATAAATAAAGCATGCTCTTTATCCGTAAAAAACTGCGCCCATTCAGTAATCACTATATCTTTTTGTAAAACTTTTTGAATGAAGCGAGGCAACTCTTCTAATTGTTCTACCCATTTCATTTCCAACTGCTGATTTAATCCACGTTTTCTACACAAGGTAATGGCAAATAATAGTAAAGCAACCAATTGTGTAGTAAATGATTTGGTTGATGCCACACCAATTTCCACCCCCGCCCGTGTCAAAAAATGCAAGTTCGCCTCTCGCATCATGGTGCTGCCTGGTACGTTACAAATAACGAGCGTGCTGAGATAATCCATGCGTTTCGCTAAACGTAATGCAGCTAATGTATCTGCGGTTTCACCCGATTGTGATAGCGTAACAAACAAACTATTTTTGGATGGAGCAATATCTCGATAACGAAATTCACTCGCCACTTCAACTGAACAGGGAATATGCGCTAACGATTCAATCCAATAACGCGCGACCATGGCTGCATGATAACTGGTACCACAAGCAACCAATTGAATATGTTCTACTTGAGCAAGTACAGTTTCAGCTTGTGGACCAAATAGCGCTGGTAAAACATGATCTTTAGTGATACGACCTTCTAAACATAAACGAATTGCGTGCGGTTGCTCCATGATTTCTTTTTTCATGTAGTGGCGATAGTCACCACGCTCCACCGCATCTAAATTAATGGATAGCGTATGTTGTTCGCGCTCAACGAATTGATGTGCTTGATCATAAATTGCAACCGAATCTAAAGTAAGATCAGCAATATCATGATCCTCCAAATAAATAAATTGCTGCGTCACTGACAACAATGCTAAAGGATCGGAGGCTAGAAAATTCTCACCTTGTCCTTTACCAATCACCAAAGGCGCGCCCTGGCGTACACCAATAATACGCGCGGGATAATCCGTAGAAAAAATTCCTAAAGCATAAGCTCCTTCCAATTCATTGATCGCCGCACGAATAGCTTTGAGCAAATCGTTAGATTGGGTGAAATAATAATGAATGAGGTGAACCGCAGTCTCCGTATCGGTTTCAGAAACAAAGGTGTAACCCTCATTTAATAATTTTTTTCTTAATATCGTATGATTTTCAATAATACCATTATGAACTAACGCAATTTTATCGTGTGAAACAAACGGATGGGCATTTTGTTCAGAAGGTGCGCCGTGTGTTGCCCAACGTGTATGAGCAATGCCCATATAAGCCTGTAGTCGTTCTGCATTTAATACCATTTCAAGCTCGCGCACTTTGCCGGCTACACGCAAGCGCTTAAGCTGCCGCTCGCTATCCACAACTGCTATGCCAGCCGAATCATAACCTCGATATTCCAGCTTTTTTAAGCCGTCAATCAATAATCTTTCGATTGGCCGTTTGGCGACCGCACCAACAATGCCACACATGAATTGAACCTTTATTAAAGAAATTTTTAACCTATATCTGTTGTCCCGGACGGTGTTTTTGCATTTCGGCTGCAACCACATCCAGCATTTTATTCTTTTCCTCAACAGTTTCCACTTTTTTAAGAGAAATTTCACCCTCTTTGATCATGCGGAATGCATCGGCTTCAACATAACCACTACCTAAAGAGGCACTCGAATGTTTTCTATCCAACACCGATAAAACAGATTGTCTCAAAGCTTCTTTTTCTTGATCTGTGCCAGTCAATACATTTTTATACTTCATCCTAATCTGACGAACTAATTGATCTGCTATTTTGCTTTTTTCATTGCTATCTTGCATAGCCTTAGGATGCACGCTTGCTTGCAATTTCCCTTGTTGTCTCATAAATAGCAACATGTCTTGAATGCCGGCTTTACCTGATTCAGTCGCTTGATATTCCTTCATCCATTGATCTGATAATGCGCTATAAAATGCTTGATCCTTATTCAAAATCATTTCTTTTTCCCGATTGAAATCATCTATTTTTTTCTGTTGTGTTATCACATCATTCCCTTCTAATAAAGGTGCTTGTTCATCACCTCCTGTTCGTTTTGCGCTCTCCACGCTACCGCCAAAATTCGCTTTTTGCATCATGGTTTTAATGATTTCTAATTTTCCTTCAAAAGTTGGTTGTTGATTAATGAGATCATGCAACGAAGGATTAATTTCAAAAATACGCTTTGGAATACGAGAATAAGCTTCTGCCAGCTGCGCTAATTTTGCATCCGTTAGATCGATAGGTCGACCATCCGGGGTGGTTAGCACAAGGCCCGCAGCCTTCAAACCCTCTTTAAAATCTTTCAAAGAGCCAAGTGCTCTTTCTTTGCGATCACTTTCCCATTCTTCATATAACTTATTTTGATCCGCTGTTAATTGAGCATATTGATTATCTAGTCGTTGCAAATTTTGCTTGAATTCTTCAATCGTTTTTATTCCTGATGCAGTCTCAAGTGTGGTACCTTTCGGTAAAGAATCAAGATAATATCGATATTCTTCTTCTTTTTGAGCAATGGCTGCTTGCTTAAGTGCAAATGCTTCCCGTTCTCTCGTATCTTGTCGTACACAAAAAGCTATTACACGCTGCGTATAGTCATCTAGCGCAATCTTCATTTGTAATGATGCTATCTGAGCATTAAGAAACTCTTGTCCTATTTTAGTATTAGGATTATTTAATTGCCGCGCATAATCGGTACTTGATATCGGTGTTGATTGTTGTGTCTGTGCCATAATGTGTTCGATTCAATGTAAATTCTAATTTTAAGTGTATACCAAAACGCATGTTTAAAATTTTTATAGTTATTTCAATAACTTAATCAATCCCGTTATTCTTACTTCGTTGTTCTAATCGATGTGTCAATGTTAGCTTGTGCGCCGGAGCGTTTTTCGTTAGCGTGGACCCTGCTCCAAGCACCGCTCCTTCCCCTATGATAACTGGTGCAATAAGCTGGGTATCAGAACCAATAAAGGCATCATCGCCAATAATTGTTTTATGTTTATTCATGCCGTCATAATTACATGTAATGGTACCAGCGCCAATATTAACTCGTTTACCAATTTCACCATCCCCAATATAACTTAAATGATTTATTTTAGATTTCTCATCAACAATACTATTTTTTAACTCCACAAAATTGCCAACATGCACTTGTGAGGCTAAAACAGTTCCTGGTCGAATACGAGCAAAAGGGCCAATAACGCAATCGGATGCAATTTCTGCACCATCAATTATACTATTTGCTTTTACTTCCACACCTTTTCCTAAGGTAACATTGCGCAAAATAGTATGCGGCCCGATTATACAATGGTCACCAATCACTACGCGCCCTTCTAATATGACATTGACATCCAAGCACACATCTTGGCCAATCTGTACTTCACCGCGCACATCCAATCGTGCGGGATCGCAAATAGTGACACCTTGACGCATGAGTTGCTCTGCTTGTTGCCGTTGATAAAAACGCTCCAAATGCGCAAGCTGAATGCGATCATTCACACCAAGAATTTCTTCGATAGTAGCAGGTTCAATCGTGTAAACAGAAACATCTTCTTGAACAGCATAAGCTACTATATCGGTTAAGTAATATTCTTGTTGCGCATTATTGTTTTTTAATGCGGGTAACCATTTTTTTAAATAGCGCGCAGGTAAAAAATAAATACCTGGGTTAATTTCAGTAATCAGCTGTTCTTCTTCTGTCGCATCTTTTTCTTCTATAATACCAATCACTCGACCTTTAGCATTACGTTTAATCCGTCCATAACCGGTTGGCTGATAACTATGCGCAACTAACATGCCAAACGCAGCAGAAGGAGTGGTCGTAACAAGCTGTTTAAGTGTTTCGAGCGAAATTAAAGGAACATCTCCGTATAACACCAATACATGATCATGATCAGAAACATGTGGAAGAGCTTGCAATAAAGCATGTGCTGTGCCTAGTTGATGTTCTTGTTCTACCCAAGTAACAAAACAATGAGAAAGCGCATCACGCAGCTGTTTGCTTTGATGGCCAACAACAACAATAGGTGGCTTGGTAGAATCCAAGTGGTGAGCAGTTTGAATAACATGTTCCAGCAAGGGTTTGCCAGCAAGATAATGCAACATTTTAGAAACGCGAGAATGCATGCGTTTACCAACGCCTGCGGCAAGAATAATTGTACTAATTGATTTCATGGTGTTTTACCTTTCTACTTAACCTATCCATCAACGCTATAACCGGCTTATCTTCCACAATCCCCTTATCAATAGCAAGAAAAGCTGTCTCCTCAAGTTTATCTGAAATAGCATGAATCATCATGGAATAAGTATCGATGGGCTGAACCAAGCCATGCTCATTGATCACCAAAATAGGGTCTTCGCCGCTATACGATTGATGTGGTGTCTGAATAAATAACAATTGCCAGTCAGCGTATTCCGTATACTTGCTTTTAAATTCCTGCAATTCTTGCTCACTATGCAATAAATCAAGTTGCTCAAGACGTAAAATTTTAGGCATATTGCGTTGCGAAAGCCTTAAAGCAATTTGAACAGCAGGATGAGGATCGTGCATGATAGCAAGCTTTTTAATCAGGCTAAATATATCATCATCGCATAATTCTCTATAAATCGAATAATATTGTTTTAAAAAATGTTGTTTATAAGCTTCTAAATCACTTGCTTGATCAATGCCTTGATTAAACTGATTGACAGCCATTAAGAATTGGCCTAATCGTGTATGCAATACACCTTCTAAAGAGGAATAATAAGCAATGTTTTCCGCTAATTCAGCAAGCAAGCGTATGAGCAATACTTCTAAAGCTAGTTTTTTTTGAGCATGATAAATATTGCGGGTCATCAATCGCCTCGCCATTAAATAATGCTCAACCACTCCTATGCCTTTATGTGTCACGCCTAAACGCTCACCCTTTTGGGATGGAACAATAGCCAAACAATGCAGCATCCAGCGAAAATCGAATTCGCCATAACGTACGCCACAAAAATGACTATCCCTCAATAAATAATCTAAGCGATCTGCATCCAACTGTGATGAAACAATATCCGCCAGCACTCGTTTAGTGATAGGTCGATGCATAATCATATCCGCAATGTGTTGAAATTTTTCATCGGTCAGATGATAGCGAGGATTGATTGCATTGTAGGAAGTAAAAAATTCTTTTGTACTATAATCCGCAAGAAAATAAGGGGTCCAATCTTCATGTTTAATTAATGTTCGCTGAAATATCCATTCAAATGCATGCGAAAACGGCCCATGCCCAATATCGTGTAAGAGACAAGCGATCAATACCAATTGCCGCTCTTCATCTGCTAACCCAATTTTTTGCGCAATCTGACCACCTAAATAACAACAACCTAAACAATGATTAAAGCGGCTATGCACAGCACCCGGGAAAATAAAATCGCCCAAACCAAGCTGCTTAATCTGACGCAAACGTTGAAAATTTGGGCTATCAATAAAAGGTTTTACCCATTTATCTTCAACGGAGGTAAATTGCATGGTTCCATGGACAGGATCTTTGATTACGTGATAAATGTTGTTCATAATAGTCCTCTCAAAGACTTATTCTTTCTAACACTCTATATTTCGACCCTTCCGGTTGAGGTTCACTGCGAAATAATACCACTTCCTTCATCTCAATTGCTTCTATAATAGGTGGTTTACATTCTGTAAGAAAATTCACATTAATCTCTGTTGGGTGTTTCATTCGGCCTAACGTTAAGTGCGCCTGAAATGGCCGATCATCAATCTCATAATGAGTGGTTAAAATACCTCGCCCAATGCGTTCTGCTAGATATGTAAGATGTTCATGAGAGGCAACTTTCAAAACAATCACCCTTGGCCGGTAAGGGCTAGGAAATAACTCTAACCCATTTAGAACAAATTTGAATGCTTTTATATTCCCTTGAAGTTGATGGCGTACATTTTGAATTAACTGTTCAAGATGTTCGGAACGCACTTCTTTTAAAAATTGCAGGGTGATATGCAAATTCTCTGGCATAGTCCAACGAATTGCATTTGTTTTTGATTTTTTCTTGAGTATAGTAATCAAACCAGCGAGCTTTTGTTTTATGTCTAAGGAAAGCTCAACGGCAAAAAAAATTCGGATTACAGGGGGTAATGTCATTCCATTTCTCCTGATGTTTGATTAATATTAGAGAGGTTAATATAGGATACTACCATGGTAAAAAAACGCGGCCTCGGTAAATCATTGGATGCTTTACTTGCCTACACTCATACTGATCCCTCCTCTACAACAGAAAAACCTTTAGAAAACCCAACCCAACTTCCTATCCATCAAATCCAGCGCGGAAAATATCAACCACGTCGCGAAATAGATTCACAAGCTTTAGAAGGGTTAGCACATTCCATACGCTCTCAAGGAATTTTGCAACCTCTTATTGTACGTCCCGTTGGCGACAAATATGAAATTATTGCTGGCGAAAGGCGTTGGCGAGCAGCCCAATTAGCAGAGCTAAATGAAGTGCCTGTTATTATCCGCCATGTTCCAGATGAAGCTGCAAGTGCTATCGCACTCATTGAAAATATTCAACGAGAAAATTTAAATCCTGTTGAAGAGGCCATCGCTTTACAAAGACTCATCGATGAATTTGGTATGACACACCAACAAGTTGCTGATGCGGTTGGCAAATCAAGGGCAAGTGTAACCAATTTATTGCGTCTACTTGCATTGCCAGAAGAAGTAAAAAGTATGCTAGACCGTCATTTGCTTGAAATGGGTCATGCGCGAACATTAATCACGTTGCCTGAGGTTGCCCAACGTGAGGCCGCAGAAATCATCATCAATCGCAAATTATCCGTTCGAGAAACTGAGAATTTAGTACGCCGTCTACAATCTCCTAAACCACAGGAGAAGGGTAAACCACTGGATCCTGATCTTCTACATCTGCAAGAACGATTATCTCATCAATTAAAACTGCGTGTCGCCATTCATTGCAATGCCAAAGGAAAAGGAAAGCTCGTCATACATTACCGTAGTTTAGCAGAGTTAAATGGATTATTAGCACAATTTCAAAATAGTTAACTATTCCGTTCTGCGTTTCTATCTTCAGCGGCTAATCGTGTTTGCATGGCTGTTAATATCGTCGCATACCCCCACGTTAAATCTTTCGCGCTGGTTTGTTGTCCACTGGTTCTGTCAATTTGCTCTGAAAAATGATAACAACTCGAATCCACATAACAATTCGCATATCGCTTAATAGCAAATAGGGTCTTATCGCCTTCTTCAATTAAATGATTAATAATCGCATAGAATCGGCTGGGACTAACTGAAAATAAAATATCTTCTTCTTTATCTACAAGCTTTGGATTAATTTGTTTAAAAAAAAGAAGATTGTTATTGGTCACACTAATTTTTCCTAATTTCAAATAAGTATTAGCTAACGTGTAATAATATTGTGCTAAAGCATTCGTAGTAATAACCCAGGGGTTCCCATAGGTAGATTGATTACCATCGTAAACATCGTTTGGGTAACGCCCCAATAACGGTGGTTGGTTAGCATGAGAAATGTTGATGCGATAAAGACCTGTGAAAGCATTACGAATAAAATAAACCGAACTCATGACTCGATCATCATGAACAGAAAAAGGTATATCCAAATCGTTCAGATCACCATATAACACACCAAGAATAATTGAACTATCCATGCCACCACCACGATGGTCCTGTTGATGAATGGTTTCTGCAATATAACCACGTCCTGCATGCCAATGTTTTTGTAATGATTCGGTTATATGGTTCGCGGTATTTAAATACGAATCAGCTCGTTTTTCATCACCAAAACGTCTTACTAAACTCGCACCTGATGTCAGTGCCTTTCGTTGTACCATTTTAGTGAAAAAATGATCTTGGTCACTAAGCTCTTCCCACAAATCAAACGTGTAATATCCAAAACGAGCCAGCACATAATCTAGATCTGTGGTAATAACATCAAGCAATACATCACGAACATATTTTTCTTGGCCTTCTTGAATGAAAACCTGCGCAATGTTAATCATCGCTATTGCGCGTAAAGCTGGGCCATCATTTTGTGGCCGACCCCATTGCCCCTGCCATAATGTGCCATCAATATTATATTTTGGCTCGCCTAACACTTCTCCATTTTTTGATCCCTGTTTTTGAGCTTGTCGTTCAAAATTAATGTAGTTAATCAAATAAGGTTTTAAACGTTGTCGTTCATTTGGGCTCGCCTGCGTATATAAATAAGTTACTTCTTGCATTGTAATAGCAGCATCTCGTATCCAATGAAATTGGTAATCTTGAATAAATGATGGATAGCGACTATAAGGAGAGGCAAGCACTGCTCCAGGCATAGAGCGAATAATACGTCCATCACCTTCTTTAATAAAAACGTGTTCATCTGTTGCGATATTATTAAATAAATACCGCTTAATAATTGCTAATTCACCAGGAGAAAAAGGCTCTACAGATGCTCTATTCCATGTTTGATCAGCAAATGCAAAACTAGTTAAGGCAAATAAAATAATAAATAAACTTTTCAAACGCCATTGATTGAGCATACATCATTCCTTGTATGGTGAAATAGATAACAGGGATTAAAGTGTAGTAATGTGATGGATGTTATGTCAATTAGCTTCTTTTCTAAAATTTTATAATAAATTTCTAAATGTAGTGGGATAAATAGTAGCGGCTATAGGTTTGAAGGACGTCGCGGCCATGGATGGCAAAAAGCGCCGCATGAGTTATAATAGTGTTTTTGCTAATTTGCGAGGCTGCTCACACACCAATCTAGGCACCAAATAACCAGGTAATTTGGCGCAAAGCCGAGCGTGCAGTGCCCGCGCATGAGTGAGATCAACTTCAAAATGTGCAGCGCCCTGAACTTTATCTAAAGTATGTAAATAATAAGGCAACACACCATGCGCAAATAAAGTTTCACTTAATCGAATGAGAGTAGTTGCATCATCATTCACACCTTTTAATAATACGGATTGATTTAATAATGTGAGATGGCATTGACGCAAGCGTTGCAAAGCTTGAATCACTTCAGCGTTTATTTCATTAGGATGGTTAACATGAAAAACGATCACTACTTGAAGTGGCAGTTGCATAAGCCATTTTAGAAATTCATCTGTCACACGTTCCGGTAATACAATTAATAATCTCGTATGGATACGCAAACGTGTTACTTGAGGAATCAATATCAATTCATCGGTAAATGTTTTTAATAGTTGATCGCTCACTGAAAGTGGGTCGCCCCCACTCAAAATAACCTCATTAATATTCGGATCTCCTCGAATATAATCAAATATTTTTTGCCAACCCTCTCTCCCTGGATTATTTTTCTCGTAAGGAAAATGTCGACGAAAACAATAACGACAGTGCACCCCACAAGCACTCGTTAATGTCACAAGAATGCGTCCGTGATATTTGTGTAATAATCCAGGCAGTGGATTTACTGCATTTTCTAACAAAGGATCGTGGCCATATCCAAGCACATGATCTAATTCTTCATGAAGCGGCAACACTTGCCTTAACAAGGGATCCTGTGGATTGCCCTTTTGCATACGCGCAACAAAACTGCGTGGCACTTTTAAGGGGAAGCGCTGAATAATAGCGTAAGCTTTATCCAATAATAGCGGATCCAAATCCAGTAAAGCCCATAATTCCTTAGGATCCGTAATAACGTTAGATAAAGCTTCTTGCCATGGTTTTTTAATTTCTAAATAAGGAAGCATACGGATGTGATTGGATATCTCTTTGATTCATTTAATAATAATCTTCGAATATCAAAAGATTGATATAATATCATAATAATCAATCAAACAGGAAAGGAGTTCCCCGTGTTTGATGCTGATCGCCCTATTATAAATAGCTCGCAAGATCGCTTAAATCGTGCCACATTCTCAAAATATTTAGCGCGCTCCATTCTGGATCATCAAACCCCTGAAAGCTTTGTCATTGGTTTATATGGTAGCTCTGGAGTAGGAAAAACCTCCATCATCAACATGATGATTGAAGAATTAAATGTTGCGGGAAGCAATATGCTTCCTGAAGAAAAACCTATTATCTTAAATTTTAGTCCTTGGAGTTATTCCGGACAAAATCAATTAATTTATAGTTTCTTTCGTAGGCTATCCTCTATGTTACGTGGTGTACCTGAACTAAATAATAAAGATAAGATCATTCATTTGCTCGAATTATATGTATCCTTTTTTACTCACCGAATGGTTCCTCAATCTTTACGCATCAAGCAATCCTGGTTTTCTCGTTTGCTTTCTAAACAAAATAATGAGATTTATGGTTGGGAATCAGGACGTGATCTCACATTAGTAAAAACCGAACTGAATGAATTGTTAGGACAACAAAAACATAAGATTATTATTGTAATTGATAATATTTCTAGACTATACGACCACGAAATCAAACAGATTTTTCAAATTGTAAAATCGATCGGTGATTATACGAATACAACCTATTTGCTTTCTTTCGATAAGACACAAGTCATTCATGCCATTTGTCGCGTTGATCACGATAGTGGTGATGAATTAGTTGAAAAAATTATTCAACTACCCTTTGAAGTGCCGCCCATTTTGCATCAAGACCTGGAAAATATTTTAGCTGATCGTTTGAATGTAATGATCAGAACCATCCCAGAAGAAGCGTGGAATAGTGAGTATTGGGCAGATATTTATTTTGCCTCATTAAAATTCTTTTTTGAAAATTGTCGTGACATTACTCGCTATGTGAATACGTTACAATTTAGTTATGCGCGTTTACGTGACATTGTCAATCCGGTTGATTTTTTTGCCTTAACTGCTATCGAAGTATTTCTGCCGCGACTATATTTTGGTATCCGTGATAATAAGGATTTATTTACTGACTTATTGGATGATGTCTATCAATTAGATGAAAAACACATTCAAAAAGATAAAATTCGTTGCGATGAAATTTTAGGGCGTGCTGAAAAACAGCACCCCATGATATTAGAATTATTAATGCGCCTTTTTCCTAGGCTACGCCGTATTTATCAACCTAACATGTTAACGTATCATTCACCAACCATCGCCAGAAAACTGCGTCGCATTTGTAGTCCTGATTTATTTGATGCTTATTTTAGGTTATCGATGCAAACTGGGCAAATTCTTGAATCGGAGTTTGAAACTATTCTATCATTAGCTAATGATAGAGAAGCATTTGATCAAGCGCTGACACGGTTAAATCAAGACGAGCGCATTCTTAAATTTTTAGATCAACTGGATAGCAAAGTAATCGATCGCATTCCTCACCATCATATTGCAATTATTATATCTGCCTTATTAGATAATGGCGATTTATGCCCCCAAGGAATAGGACCACCTTTAAACTTAGATACACCCATGCGTATTCATCGCATTATTCATGGATTGTTACAACGATTTAAAAAGGCTGAAGAACGGTTTGCTGTTTTAGAAACAGCTATTCGTCATGCCACTAAAAGTATTTGTTTAATTGTACAGGAATTGAAAGAACAAGGTCGCGAACATCTTGAGCAAGAAGATACGTTTGTACCACTAGAATTTCGTGATGTGAGGCCTGAGGAATTAAATGCATTACACAAATTAGCTGTCACCAAAATTGAAGAATGGGCACAAAATGGTCGCCTGGCAGAACATCCTCATTTATTACCTATTCTCTATGCATGGCGAGATTGGGGAAATCCTGAAGATTGCAAAAAATTTATCGAAGATCTGGTGCAAACTGATCGTGGACTCCTTGCCTTACTCATGACAACACTTGAGAAAGCCATTACCCAAACCATGAGTGAGTATGAAAGAAATCCTGCTTGGGAAATTTACCTCGATGACATTCGAGCGTTTATACCTATTGAAAAAATAGCCGCGCATGCTAAATTGCTTTTTGAAGATCCTTATTTCGAAAAACTACGCGAAAGAGAACAGCTAGCTCTTATGATTTTTCTTGATTTAATCAACGTTAAAACCATCAAAACCATTCCGCGAACAACCGCCTGATAGCTTGCCACTATAAATTAAAAATATATTTTAATCCTTTTTGCCAAGGCATAACAGTTATTGCACCATATTTTTTTGTATAAGCATCGTTAGATAAACACATCGTTTCTGCTTTTTTAAAGTCTTTACTTAGGGTAATCAATGTTCGTAAATCTTTTTCTTGTACTTGCTTATTGCTTTTAATTTCAACAAATAAAATAGGTAAGCCAGGACGTTCTATCACTAAATCTACTTCGGCATCATCTTTAGTTTTTAAATAGGAAAATCGATATTCAGGAGCAAAATAAGCAGCTAGTTTGATACATTCTAAAATAATAAAATGCTCAAAAACTTCTCCATAGCTACTTGTGCTAGGGATAAGAGGAAGTGATAATGTTCGGGTGAGTGAGCGAACGACGCCTAGATCGAAATAATAAAACTTGGGTTTTAAACTTAATCGCTTACGAAAAGAATGTTCAAAAGGCTCTAACATAAATCCAATTAATGTATCTTCTAAAATAGAAAAATATTCTTTTATTGTTTTATCGTCGACACCTACATCGCGTGCAATATTAGCATAATTAATAATTTTTCCATTACTTTGAGCAGAAACTTCTAAAAATCGTCTAAATGGATCTAATTTTCTGATGAATTGCTCAGCCCAAATTTCTTCTCTCAAATAAGTATGTGTATAAGCTTGAAGAAATTTCATTCGTTCTTCATCAGTGTCTAATTGGTGAATTTTAGGTAACAACCCCCAACGTAAACTATGGTTCAAATTAAATTGTTTCCCTAATTCAATAAAGGAAAAAGGAAAAAGATGATAGACGAATGCGCGTCCAGCCAACAAATTGACCCCTTTTTGTTTTAGTTTGCGTGCACTTGAGCCACTCATAACGAAATGAATGGATGTGGTTTCAATTAAATGATGTACGATGTTTAGCAGTTGAGGGACTTTTTGAATTTCATCTACTATCACATGAGTAATCTTAGGTGATGCGCCTAATACAATAGCTCGCAATTCGTCAGGATTAATTGCCATTAACTCTTCTGTTGATGGCTCCAGTAAATTGATCCAAATACTTTTCTCGTGAGTAAACACTTGCTGTAATAAAGTACTTTTTCCTGTATTACGAGCACCAAATAAAAAAAGACTTCGATTTTTTGGCAATTTTAATAAGCGTGGCAACATAAACTTGTCCTCGGACCATACTCCGAAATTGTACGCCATTT
>Ga0155613_1057_pt1 | contig 35061 bp, 28 predicted proteins | sample RifCSPhighO2_12_FD_107270 | JGI IMG/M metagenome (GOLD analysis project Ga0155613, IMG submission 107270) | Gammaproteobacteria bacterium RIFCSPHIGHO2_12_FULL_37_34
ATCAATAGCAGAATTTTCTAGGAATTTTTCGATAGCCTCAATGCTACCAAGCTGATTGATTAGGCGCGTGCTGATTAGCTCTTTTAATGATGGAACAAAAAAAGTGGCCCCATTTGGTTTAGTAAGCAGCGAATTTGATGATGTACTTGAACCTGTGGGGGGAGAGAAAGTGGTAGAATCCTTTACTATCATTATTTTTTTCCTTACCGCGCCCGGAGAGAGAGATTGACTCGCGCACATCCCTGTGCGCTCGCCCTTCGGGCAGCCTGCGGCTGTCCAAAAATGCAATCCTGCATTTTTGTCGAACTCCCGGTTTTTGCTGCGCAAAAACTTCGGGAGTTCTTATTTCTTCGAGTTGATAAGAAAACAAGAGTAATGGCTTGCCATTACTCTTGTTTTCTTATCGCGCCCGGAGAGATTCGAACTCCCGACCCCCTGGTTCGTAGCCAGATACTCTATCCAACTGAGCTACGGGCGCATCATTGTTTTTACAACTTGAGCTACAACGGAGAGGGAGGGATTCGAACCCTCGATGGAGCTTTTGGCCCCATACTCCCTTAGCAGGGGAGCGCCTTCAGCCTCTCGGCCACCTCTCCTGCGTATCACTCTTTATTTTCAGTTTTATCAACTTTGCTTTCGCGTTTTTTTCTTGTTGTAACAGTCGGTGTAACAACAGGTACAGCAGCAGGAGCGGGAGAAGCTTGGGCTTCTTCTTGTGGTTTGGTTGCGTTTTTCTCTTGCTGAATACGTTGATAAATTTCTTCACGATGCACAGTGACATCTTTAGGCGCATTAATGCCAATTCGTACTTGGTTACCTTTAATACCGAGTACAGTCACGATGATATCGTCACCGATAATAATTGTCTCACCCACACGTCTTGTTAATATGAGCATTTTTCCATCTCCTTAAAAAAACTACCTTGTCCATATATAAAGCCACTTTTCCCCATTTTTCCTTGAGGCACACGGTTATTAAATCTATGGATAGTTTTCTAAGAGGTGGGGATAACCTTCTAGCGTTACCTCTATTCATAGTCTTAAGGTGTGCAATAGTAAACAATAAATCGTTATTCTGCAAATAGGATTTGCATAGTTATGAACATTATTCAATATAGTTTTCTGCTAATACTGGGCGTTGGTCGAGGTTAAAGGCTTGATGAACTACTCGAACACCACGCTCTAACTGTGCCTCATCAATGACGACTGATATTTTGATCTCTGAGGTAGTGATCATTTGTATGGGTATACCAGCCTCGCCTAAGGCTTTAAACATGACGCTTGCCACCCCTGTATGCGAACGCATACCAATGCCAACCAGCGATAACTTAGCAACTTTGGCATTGGTTTTTACCGAAGTTGCTCCCATTTTCTTTGCAACATCTTCGATAATTTTTAATGCCTTACTATGTTCACGACGTTGTACAGTAAAAGTAAAATCAACTGTATCTTGAGCAGTAGTATTTTGCGCAATCATGTCAATTTCAATATAAGCTTGGCTAATTTTATCAAGAATAAGACCTTCTAACCCGATTTGTTTAGGAATGCCAGCTAGTGAAATAATGGCTTCTTCTTGGCTAAATGCAATACCTGATACTAAACGCTTATGCATAATTTTATCCTCAAAAGTAACTAAGGTACCTGGGCCAGATGAAAATGTAGAAAGTACCCGAATAGGCATATTGTGCTTGCTAGCGAGCTCAACTGATCGCATTTGCAGAACTTTTGCTCCAAGGCTCGCCATTTCTAACATTTCTTCAAAGCTAATAATAGGTAGCAATTGAGCCTCAGGGACGAGATGTGGGTCAGTGGTATAGACGCCATCCACATCCGTATAAATTTGACATTCATCTGCACGTAATGCAGCAGCAATAGCAACTGCTGTGGTATCAGAACCACCACGACCTAACGTAGTGATGTCTCCGTGTTGAGTGATGCCTTGGAAGCCAGCAATAACAATGACATGACCTTTTTGTAGCTCAGATTTAATCCTATCTGTTTTTACATTCAATATCCTGGCTTTGTTATAAACATCATCCGTTTGGATGCCAATTTGAGAACTGGTGAATGAACGAGCAGGGCAGTAAATAGCATGCAGAGCCATGCAGAGCAATGCCATTGAAACTTGCTCGCCAGTTGAAATAAGCACATCAAATTCGCGAGGATCAGGATGTGGTGTGAGTGCATGCGCAAGATGGATCAAGCGATCGGTTTCACCATACATGGCTGAAACAACGACTACAATATCATGCTTATTGCGTTTATGCTCAGCAATTTTGCTCGCAACATGATGGATACGATCGAGGGTGCCGACAGAGCTACCGCCATATTTTTGTACAATTAGAGCCATATTAATTTTTCGCAGTTACTTTCTCACGTACCCAAGTGTAAACAGACTGCAACGCTTTTTCCAATGCTTCTGGTTGATTGCCACCAGCCTCAGCAAGATCAGCACGTCCACCCCCTCGACCACCTACTTGTGTCGCGACCATAGCTACTAATTCCTTAGCATTAATTTGGTGAGTCAAATCAGTGGCAACTCCCCCAACAATACCAATTTTACCGTCCTTTACGGTTGCAAGCACAATAACTGCTTTACCTAATTGCTGTTTGAGATGATCCACAGCACTGCGTAAGGCTTTGCCATCTACATTTTCAATTTTCGCAGCAAGAATTTTGATATCGCCAATATTTTTTGCTTGAATGAGGAGTTCCTTGCTAAATAGTTGTGCAATTTTATCTTTTAGATGGTCAATTTCTTTTTCAAGTGTATGTATGCGTTCATCCGCCTGCCCAAGTCTTTGTTTAAATTCGACCTCACGTTTTTCAATAAAACGTAGTGCTGCATCACCTGTGAGGGCTTCAATACGGCGTATACCTGCAGCAATGCCTGTTTCTGATGTAATTTTAAATAGACCTATGTCACCACTATAATCAGCGTGGGTGCCACCGCATAATTCAACTGATGAACCAAAACGGACGACTCGCACTTTATTTCCATATTTTTCCCCAAATAAAGCGATGGCACCACTTGCGACCGCGTCTTCCGGCGTAGTGATATGCACGGTTCCTGCGTGATTAGCGCGAATTTCATCGTTCACGCGTTGTTCAATGATGCGTAGTTCTTCATCAGTGAGCGGAGTAGAATGCGCATAATCAAAACGTAAACGCTCAGGTTCGACGAGCGATCCTTTTTGCACAGCTTTTTCACCTAATAGTTGGCGTAAAACAAGATGTAGCAGATGAGTGGCTGTATGATTTAATACGGTTGCTGCACGACGTTTGGCATCGACTTCCGCAATCACTTCATCGCCAATTTTCAGCGTTCCTTTTTCTAACTTACCCAGATGAAGATAAGTGTGCCCTTGTTTGATGGTGTCTAACACTTTAAAAAAAACAGTATGATTGATTCGCAAAAGGCCTTGATCACCCACTTGCCCGCCTGATTCAGCATAGAAAGGTGTGCGATCTAAAACGATAGAACCTTTTTCTAAAGCGTGTAATGTTTCTATAAATTTTCCTTCTCGATACAAAGCAAGAATATGGCCAGTATCGAGAGGGGTATTAATTAATAAATTTTTGTGACCAATAAAATCAGTAGGTGTTTCGGCTTCTTGAGCGACATTGTATTCTGTTGCAAATGGAGTCGCTTGACGTGAACGTTCGCGTTGTTGTGACATGGCTACTTCAAAACCTTCGTAATCAATCATCAATTGACGTTCACGAGCCATATCAGCAGTTAAATCCGCAGGAAAACCATAGGTATCATATAATTTAAATACCGTTTCTCCAGGAATAATATCTCCTTTTAATTCACGCACAATTTGTTCGAATAATTTTATTCCTTGAGCAAGCGTTGTACTGAATTGCTCTTCTTCTTGCAACAATGTTTTTTCAACATGTGTTTGAGTTTGAAGTAATGTTGGATAAGCCTCACCCATTAATGCAACTAGAGGCTGTACCAATTTATAAAAAAATGCTTGTGTCAATCCTAATTGATTGCCGTGACGTAATGCACGGCGAATAATGCGACGTAATACATAACCGCGGCCTTCATTAGATGGCATCACACCATCTGTAATTAAAAAACTACAAGAGCGAATATGGTCCGCAATCACTCGCAATGAAAAGTTTTTTAAATTTTTAGTATGAGCAAGTTTGGCTGCAGCATGAATCAGGGGTTGAAAAAGATCAGTGTCGTAATTATTGTGAACGCCTTGCATCACAGCAGCGATTCGTTCTAATCCCATGCCGGTATCGACAGATGGTTTAGGAAGGGGTGTGAATGAGCCATCGGCAGCACGATTATATTGCATAAAAACAAGATTCCAAATTTCAATGTATCGATCGCTATCTGCTTCGCTCATTCCAGGCGGTCCACCTGCAATGTGAGGACCGTGATCATAAAAAATTTCTGTGCAAGGTCCACAGGGACCAGTAGGCCCCATGGCCCAGAAGTTATCATCTTCTCCACAATAGCTAAAACGAGTTGGATCAATTTTTACTTTCTTAAGCCAAATGTCTGCTGCTTCTTGGTCGTCTTTAAATACGGTTATCCATAATTTTTCTGGTGGAAGATGTAATCGTTTTACAAGGAATTCCCATGCAAAACAAATAGCATCTTGTTTAAAATAATCTCCAAAGCTAAAGTTGCCTAACATTTCAAAAAAAGTGTGATGACGCGCAGTGTAGCCAACACGTTCAAGATCGTTGTGTTTACCGCCTGCACGTACACAGCGTTGAGCGGTAGTAGCACGCGTGTAAGGGCGTTTATCTTGACCGAGAAAAACATCTTTGAATTGCACCATACCAGCATTCGTAAATAAGAGAGTAGGATCATTGTTTGGCACCAATGAACTACTTTGAACAATAGTGTGACCTTGTTCGTGGAAATATTCTAAAAATTGGCTACGAATTTGGTTGCTTGTTAAGTGATTAGTCATGAAACACACTTTCAACCTGTTCTGCAGTAAAACCTCGATAGTGTAAAAAACGCATTTGTTTGGCGCGATTTTTAAAATCGCTCGCTTGTTTCCCTTTGAAATGCTTTTGCCAAACTCTCTTAATATCAATAAACCAGGCATTATCGGTGATTTTTAGAGTTTCTGCAATCAACTCATCGCTTAAGCCGTGCATTTGTAATTCGATACGAATACGATGAGGACCGTAGCCTTTTGTGCGGCGTTTATAGATATAGTTTTCAGCAAAGCGGCGATCATCTAGGAGTTTATTCTGAGTCAATTCCGCAAGTAATAATGCTATCTCATCATACGAATAGCCTTTCGATTTTAGTTTTTTTGCCATCTCATGTTGCGAATAGTCACGATTAGCCAAGAAGCGTAATGCAACTGCGCGAATTGAATGGTGTGAGAGCGCATTCAATTTATGCTACACCTTCCTCTAATTCACCTTCGCTTTTGTTTTGTACCACTTTAGCGCGTAATGTAATCATCAATTCACGTATTTTTGTTTCAATTTCTTTGGCGATTTCAGGATGTTCTTTTAAGAATTTGCGCGCATTTTCTTTTCCTTGACCAATGCGTTGTCCATTATAACTAAACCAGGCGCCCGATTTTTCAACGAGCCCTTGTTGTACACCAAGCGTAATAATTTCACTTTCTCGTGAAATCCCTTCGCTATATAAGATATCAAATTCAGCTTGTTTGAAAGGCGGAGCCACTTTATTTTTAACCACTTTCACTCGAGTTTCACTACCAATAATTTCTTCGCCTTCTTTAACATTACCAATACGGCGAATATCTAAACGTACAGATGCATAAAATTTAAGAGCATTACCACCGGTAGTGGTTTCTGGATTACCAAACATAATGCCAATTTTCATACGAATTTGGTTAATAAAGATGACAAGCGTATTAGAACGCTTAATGTTGGCAGTGAGTTTACGCAAAGCTTGTGACATTAATCGAGCTTGCAAACCCATGTGTTGGTCACCCATTTCGCCTTCAATTTCAGCTTTAGGCGTGAGCGCTGCAACCGAATCGATAATGATGATATCAATGGCGCTTGAACGTACGAGCATATCGGTAATTTCTAAAGCTTGCTCACCCGTATCAGGTTGGGAAATGAGTAAATTATCGACATCTACACCGAGACGTTTTGCATAAGTAGGATCTAAAGCATGTTCGGCATCAATAAAGGCTGCAGTGCCTTTTAATTTTTGACATTCCGCAATGACTTGCAGGGTTAATGTGGTTTTACCAGATGATTCGGGGCCGTAAATTTCTACAACACGCCCTTTTGGTAAGCCACCTATACCTAGCGCAATATCTAGAGAAAGGGATCCAGTTGAAATGACATCAAAGTCTGGGATGGCAGTAGCATGATCGCCTAAACGCCAAATAGCGCCTTTTCCACATTGGCGTTCAATTTGTGATAGGGCGGCTGTTAGCGCTTTTTGTTTATTGTCTTCCATAAATAATCCTTCAGGTTGAGTAGGTCTCGTTGAAAATGAAATCATGTGAGGGCAAGCAGTTATTTTATTGTATCTGCAACCACTTCACAAGTTCAGAGAGCGCGCATTGTATCGTTTTTTCGCGAATGGATGCTCGATCGCCAGAAAAAATTTCAGTTAATGTTTGTGTTTGATTATGTGTTGCCCATGCTAGCCAAATTGTGCCGACTGGTTTTTCATGTGAGCCGCCACTTGGCCCAGCAATTCCGGTAATGGCTATACTGATATCAGCGCGGCTGTGTTGTAATGCGCCTTCTGCCATTTCACGCGCAGTTTGTTCACTCACTGCGCCAAATCTTTCTAATGTGGTGGGATTAACACCAAGCAATTCTATTTTTGCTGCATTGCTATAGGTTACAAAACCTCGCTCGAACCAATCGGAGCTGCCAGCAATATACGTGATCCAATAACTTAATCCACCCCCAGTGCAGGATTCTGCAGCGACTAGTTTGAGGTTGCGTTTTTTTAATTCATTGCCAATTTGTGTGGCGAGTTGCTCTAGTGTTGTCATGATTTTTACCTTAGTATCTGCACTATGTCTTCAACAATCAATATACTAAAACACACACCGATGATGCAGCAATATTTGCGCATCAAAGCGGACTACCCGCACATGTTGCTTTTTTATCGCATGGGGGATTTCTACGAACTTTTTTATGATGATGCACAACATGCCGCCCGACTTTTAAGTATTACTTTAACTGCGCGAGGGCACTCTGCTGGCCAACCAATTCCGATGGCAGGTGTGCCTTTTCATTCTGCAGAATCGTATATTGCCAAACTTATTAAACAAGGACATTCTGTTGCAATTTGTGAACAAATTGGTGATCCCAAAGAAAGTATAGGGCCTGTTGAACGTCAAGTTGTGCGTATTTTAACGCCTGGTACAGTGAGTGATGCGGCGTTTTTAGAAGATAATCAAGATAATGTATTATTAGCGTTGTATGTTCAACATCATCGTTATGGTTTAGCCAGTTTGGATATCAGTTGCGGTCGTTTTCATTTACAAGAAATAGAAGGAGATGAGGCGCTACAGGGTGAGCTTGCACGTCTGCAACCAGCAGAATTATTGATTTCTGAAGATTGGAATCATGCTATTTTAAATGAAGCATTGCATATCACTCGGCGTGCGCCTTGGGAATTTGATTATGAAACTGCTGTACGTTTGTTAACAGAACAAATGCAGACGCACGATCTAAGCGGTTTTGGTTGTCAAGAGTTATCTGTTGCTTTATGCGCAGCAGGCTGTTTATTGCAATATGTCAAAGCAACATCGCGCGCTACACTACCACATATTCATGCCATTTATGTTGAGCAACGTTCAGAGAGTGTTATTCTAGATGCTATATCACGCCGTAATTTAGAATTAGTTAACAATTTGACTGGTGGCGATGAACATACTTTAGTAGCTGTGTTGGATGAGACTCGCACATCCATGGGTAGTCGGCTATTAAAACGTTGGTTGAATCGTCCTTTGCGTGATCAAGCTATCTTGTCAGAGCGTCAAGCAAGTGTTCAGCAATTGTTGGTTCATCATACGTATGCCGCTTTACAAAAAATTTTAAAAGATATAGCAGATATCGAACGTATTTTAACACGCATTGCTCTTAAAACCGCGCGCCCGCGTGATTTGCTAGCATTGCGATCATCATTAATATTGTTACCGTTGTTGCAACAACCATTAATAGAATGTATGGTACCGCGATTACAACAATTAAAAAATTTATTTCATGGCTATCCCTATGTATTTGATTTGCTATCACGAGCCATTATTGAAAATCCACCATTGACTATTCGTGATGGTGGTGTAATTGCTCGTGGCTATGATGCAGAACTCGATGCATTACTTGCCAGGAGTGAACATGCAGGTGATTATTTACTTGAATTAGAAGAGCGTGAAAAAAAACGCACCGGATGTTTAACATTAAAAGTGGGTTACAATCGTGTACATGGTTATTATATAGAGATGAGTCGGTTGCAAGCAAGCCGTGCTCCTGCCGATTATATTCGTCGGCAAACGTTAAAAAATGCTGAACGATTTATTACACCTGAATTAAAAACATTTGAAGATCAAGCATTAAGTGCACGCGATCGCGCATTAGCGCGCGAAAAAATGTTATATGAAGAATTACTTGATCAGTTACTTCCGATGGTATCTGCTTTGCAAGCATGTGCGCATGCTATTGCCGAATTAGATGTGTTAGTTAATTTTGCTGAGCGTGCAGAGACTTTACGTTGGTGTTGTCCCAAGCTTACAGCAGAATCTGGTATCCACATTATAGGCGGCAGACATCCTGTTATTGAATCTATTTCTACAGTGGTATTCGTGCCGAATGATATAGAATTTCATGCTGAGCAACGCATGTTTATGATTACTGGCCCCAATATGGGGGGTAAATCAACGTATATGCGGCAGGCGGCACTCATTGTTATATTGGCTTATATCGGCAGCTTTGTGCCGGCGACATCAGCTGTTATTGGACCAATCGATCGTATTTTTACGCGTATTGGTGCAGCCGATGATTTAACCGGTGGACGTTCAACGTTTATGGTGGAGATGACTGAAACTGCGCATATCTTACATCATGCTACTTCGCATAGTTTAGTATTGATGGATGAAATCGGGCGTGGTACGAGTACCTTTGATGGGTTATCGCTTGCATGGGCGTGCGCGCGCTATCTTGCAAAACAGGTGCAAGCGCATACTTTATTCGCGACGCATTATTTTGAGTTAACCGCTTTATCTGATGAAGTAAAAACTGTTAAAAATGTGCATTTAGATGCAACCGAACAAGATGAAAAAATTATTTTTTTACATACTGTTTTACCTGGGCCTGCTAATCGAAGCTATGGTATTCAAGTGGCGCAACTTGCTGGCGTCCCGCGCATGGTGATTACAGAAGCCAAGCAAAAATTACGTGAACTAGAACGGCAAACCACTTCTATTTCTTCTACAAACCAAGTTGATTTGCTTTCAGTGGTTCATGAACCTCATCCTGTTATTTCTCAATTACGAGCTATTCATTTAGACGAACTCACTTCTAAACAAGCATTAGATTGGTTATATCAATTAAAAGAAATGGTGTAGGCTCGACTTTGACCATACCAAACAACTTAATCATTTCTTTTCTGAATATCTTTATAATCTCGTTCTTTATAGCCTGTATAAAGTTGTCGCGGGCGACCTAAGCGATAAGGATTGCTAATCATTTCATTCCATTGCGCAACCCAACCAACGGTTCGTGCTAATGCAAAAATCACGGTAAACATATTGGTTGGAATACCAATGGCGCTTAACGTAATACCAGAGTAGAAATCAACATTTGGATACAATTTTTTCTCAATGAAGTAATCATCTTGCAAAGCAATTCGTTCTAATTCCATAGCCAACTTAAAAATAGGAGCATCATGCAAACCAATGGCATCCAATACTTCATGGCAAGTTTCGCGCATCACTTTAGCGCGAGGATCGTAGTTTTTATAGACACGATGTCCAAAGCCCATTAAACGGAATGTATCATTTGGATCTTTAGCACGAGCAATATATTTATTGATATGCTTAATATCACCAATTTCTTGTAACATATTAAGCACGGCTTCATTAGCACCACCGTGAGCGGGACCCCATAGTGCACCGATACCAGCTGAGATACATGCAAATGGATTCGCGCCTGTTGAACCTGCTAACCGCACAGTAGAAGTTGATGCATTTTGCTCATGATCTGCGTGTAAAATAAAAATTCTATCGATCGCGCGCACTAATACAGGATTTATTGCAAATTTTTCGCAAGGGGTGGCATACATCATATGCAGAAAATTGTCAGCATAAGAGAGATGGTTTTGTGGTGGCATAAAGGGTTGGCCAATTGAATATTTGTAACACATGGCTGCAATAGTTGGCATTTTACCAATTAAACGTAATGCAGAAATGGCACGATGTTCTGGGTTATTAATGTCTAAGGTATCATGATAAAAAGCAGATAATGCGCCAACCACCCCCACCATAATAGCCATTGGGTGCGCATCTCGTCGAAATCCATTATAAAAGTTGCTGATTTGTTCATGTACCATCGTATGATGAGCAATCTCTTTGCAAAAATCTTGGTATTGTTTTGGGGTGGGTAGCTCACCATTCAAAAGCAGATAACAGACTTCAAGAAAATTTGATTGGCTAGCAAGTTGTTCAATAGGATACCCACGGTAGAGTAAAACGCCTTTATCACCATCAATGAAGGTAATTTTAGATTCGCAAGCAGCGGTAGAATTAAATCCTAAATCGTAGGTAAAATAACCGCTTTTGAAGAGGGAATTAATGTCAATCACCCCAGGTCCTAGGCTGCCCGAGAGAATATCTAATTCTAACGTTTTATCGTCTATCGTTAATCTTGCTTTTTTGATTACCATGAAAATACCTCTTTGTTCATCACAGAATACCTCTGTACACGACAAAAATTTTGGCCGTTCGCCCTGAGGAGCGCGAAGCGCATCTCGAAGGGCATTTTATGGTCTTTGTGGTTCGAGACGCCCACTTCGTGGGCTCCTCACCACGAACGGTTTGCATATAAAATTTTTTGTCGTGTACAGAGACAGAATACGCTTAACTATTTGATTTATCAAAGTCTCACGATATAATCAACTATCCTATATAAGAGGATAGAGTAACGTGCATAACACAAGACCCAAAAATTTAAATCTCTTTACTATTCATTTCCCTATTCCCGCTATTGTTTCTATTTTACATCGTCTATCAGGAATCGTGTTGTTTTTTCTTATCCCTTTTGTTTTGTGGGGATTCGCGCTTTCTTTGACTGATGATGGGTTTGATATGTTGCAAGGCTTTAGTAGCCTTTTTTATATTAAATTAATTATTTGGATAGTATTTATTCCTGTTTGTTACCACTTGGTTGCTGGTATTCGCCATTTGTTAATGGATATCCACATAGGAACCTCTTTGGCTATGGGGAGGCAGCTTGCTATCTGGACATTTATCGTCTCCATTTTTCTTCTTTTCTTGATAGGTATTTGGTTATGGTGAAATCTGTATTAGGCGAGCATCATCAAGGGTTACGTGAGTGGGTGATTCAGCGCGTTTCAGCTATTTTAATAGCGATTTATATTATTGCGATGATGTTTTATTTTGTAATGAAACCTAATTTGTCTTACGCAGAGTGGCATTATTTATTTTCTCGTGATTGGATGAAAATAGCCACTTTATTATTTATTGCGAGCTTATTGTTTCATGCTTGGGTAGGGATGTGGACTATTTTTACTGATTATGTCAAACCATATGTGATTCGTTGTTTATTAAATTTATTTGTTTTTTTAATGTTAGTCACGTGCTTTCTCTGGGGCATGTTGATTTTATGGAGTGTTTAATGCATGAAAGTAGCCACACACTTATTTGACGCAGTAATTGTTGGGGGAGGAGGGGCTGGTTTACGTGCTGCTATAGAATTATCTCAGGTAGGGCTTCATGTTGCTATTATTTCAAAAGTATTTCCAACACGATCTCATACAGTATCTGCTCAAGGAGGCATTAATGCTGCTTTAGGGAATGCGGAGCCGGATGATTGGCGTTGGCACATGTTTGATACGGTAGTAGGCTCTGATTTCTTGGGCGACCAAGATGCTATTGAATATATGTGTAAGAATGCTCCTCAATCTATTTATGAATTAGAACATATGGGATTACCTTTTTCTCGTATTGAAAACGGTAAAATCTATCAACGAGCATTTGGTGGAGCGACACGTGAATATGGAAAAGAGCAGGCTCATCGTACTTGTTGCGCGGCTGATCGAACGGGGCATGCCATGTTACATACGCTTTATCAAAAAAATCTCCAAGCGAAAGCACAGTTTTTTAACGAATGGTTTGCTATTGATTTAGTAAAAAACCAAACAGGCGTAGCAGGGGCAACAGCCATTTGTATCGAAACGGGCGAGGTAGTTTTTATTCATGCTAAAGCAACTATTTTAGCAACAGGGGGTGCTGGGCGTATTTATCAATCTACTACGAATGCCCACATCAACACAGGGGATGGAATGGGCATGGCGCTACGAGCTGGTTATCCACTGCAAGACATGGAGTTTTGGCAATTTCATCCCACTGGTATTTATGGTTCAGGTTCATTGATTAGTGAAAGTGTACGAGGTGAAGGCGGCTATCTTATTAATAAAAATGGGGAGCGTTACATGGAGCGCTATGCTCCTCATCTTAAAGATCTTTCTTGCCGTGATATTGTGTCGCGTTGTTCAGCTATTGAAATTCGCGAAGGGCGTGGCTGTGGCCCGATGGGCGATTATGTTCTATTAAAAGCCGACCATTTAGGCGAAGAATTAATTAAGACACGTTTACCAGGCATACGTGAATTAGCGATTACATTCGCTGGAACCGATCCTGTCAAGGAACCTATTCCTGTTGTGCCTACCTGCCATTATATGATGGGCGGTATTCCAACGAATTATCATGCGCAAGCTATTACTAAAAATGTGAAGGGAGAAGATCAAATCATACAAGGATTATATGCAGCGGGTGAATGTGCTTGTGTATCGGTGCATGGCGCTAATCGTTTGGGTGCCAATTCGTTGCTTGATCTCGTGGTGTTTGGACGGGCGGCTGGTAAACATGTTAAACAGTCTATCGAACAAGGATTAACTTGGAGTGAACCACATTCTGCAGACATTGAACAAGCTTTATCACGCTTATATCGTTGGAATGGTAATGAGAAGGGTGAGCGCGTAGATGAGATCCGTTGCGCATTGCAGAAAATTATGCAAGATGATTTTGGTGTGTTTCGTACAGAAGAGCATATGAAAACAGGGTTTGTTAAATTAGAAGAATTGAGAGATCGATTAAATTATGCTGCTATCCAAGATAAAAGCGACTGTTTTAATACTGCACGTATTGAAGCGTTGGAGCTCGATAATTTAATGGCGATTGCTCTTGCTACGGCACATTGCGCCAACATGCGCGAAGAAAGTCGTGGTGCTCATGCGCGTTACGATTATCCCAAACGCGATGATAAAAATTGGTTGAAGCATTCTTTGTATTTTGAAGATGGTAAAATAGTATTTCGCTCCATCAATATGAAACCACAAGAAAGTGAACCAATTACTTTACGAGCAAGAGAAGATGTACATTAGATCCATCCAATAAAATTGTTATGAGGAATTTTACAAATGCGTTTTTCCATCTATCGATACAACCCTGAAAAAGATAAGAGCCCATATATGCAAACATTTGACATTGATGTTAAAGAACATCAATGCGTCATGGTGTTAGATGCCTTGTTAACAATTAAAAATAAATTTGATGAAAGCTTAAGCTTACGACGTTCTTGTCGGGAAGGGGTGTGTGGATCAGACGGTATGAATATTAATGGTAAAAATCGATTGGCTTGTACGGCGCATTTATCTTCTTTAAAAGAACCAGTTGTCATTAGACCATTGCCAGGCTTACCAGTTGTTCGTGATTTGGTGGTTGATATGAGTCAGTTTTATCAACAATATGAAAAAGCCAAACCATATTTACAAAATCATGATCCTAAGCCTGCCACCGAACGCCTACAATCACCAGAAGATCGTAAAAAATTAGATGGTTTATATGAATGTATTTTATGCGCATGTTGCAGCACATCCTGTCCTTCTTATTGGTGGAATCCAGATAAATACATGGGGCCAGCAGCTTTATTACAAGCCTATCGCTTTATTGTAGATAGCCGTGATACAGCTACAGAAGAACGTTTAGCAGATCTTACGGATCCTTATAGTCTTTATCGTTGTCGTGGTATTATGAACTGTGTTGATGTGTGCCCAAAAGACTTAAATCCATTAGAAGCCATTAACAGTATGAAAGACATGATTCTAAAAGAATCAGTTTAATTTATCTCTTTAAGCTATTATAATAATAAGACTTTTTTTATTTATCAGAAAAGAGTAATCGTTGAATGATGCTCAAATCAAAATCAATGCAAGAACTACGACAAGATTCTTTTCTTGTGGCCGGAGGCGAGAGTTATTTAGAAAACCTCTATGAAGCTTATTTAAACAATCCGCAGACGATTTCAGCCGAATGGCGATCCTATTTTGATCAATTGGTGCAATCTGTTGTGCGACCTTTACCTGATGTGTCGCATGAGGTTATTTACGAACAATTTTTACAATTAGCGAGGCAATCACGTAAGCATGCCACAAAGATAAGTGCAGGATCTTTTCAAGAACAACAAGAGCGCCTCATCGAATTCATTTCTGCTTATCGACGACTTGGACATTTACAAGCAACGATTGACCCTTTAGGGTTATATAAAGGCATGTATCATCCTATTTTAGAACTTGCTTATTATGGTTTTTCTGATCGAGATCTTACCCAATTGTTTCATGTTGGATCTTTCACTTGCTTAAACAAAGAAACTGCATCGCTACGCGATATTTATCAAACTTTACGCCAATGTTATTGCGGTACGATTGGTTTTGAATATATGCATATCAATCGCGCAGAAGAAGTAGAGTGGATACGCGATCGTATTGAACGGGTATGGTTGAATTTCAAACCTAGTCATGAAGAAAAGTTAACTATTTTAGATAAATTAGTTAGCGCTGATGGATTAGAAAAATATTTGGGTTTTAAATATGTGGGACAAAAACGTTTTTCTTTGGAAGGTGGTGATAGCCTGATTCCTTTGCTTGATACCATTGTGCAACGTAGTGCTGAACATCATGTGAAAGAATTGATTATTGGTATGGCACATCGAGGTCGCTTAAATGTGCTAGTTAATGTGGTTGGCAAAGAACCGAAAGAAATATTCGCTGCTTTTGAAGGGAAGGGTATATCAGAAACACATTCTGGTGATGTGAAATATCATTTAGGTTATTCATCGAATGTAGAAACGCAATACGGTCCTCTCCATATTGCTTTAGCTTTTAATCCTTCTCATCTTGAAATTGTATCGCCTGTTGTGCAAGGCTCGGTAAGAGCAAGACAGAGGCGTCGTCGTGATACCAATCAACAACAAGCTGTTCCCATTCAAATTCATGGTGATGCGGCATTTGCAGGCCAAGGTGTTGTGATGGAAACATTTCAGTTGTCGCAAACGCGTTGGTTTACTGTAGGAGGGTCGATTCATATCGTTATCAACAATCAAATTGGTTTTACGATTAGCAATCCTAAAGATGCTCGTTCCACTATTTATTGTACTGATGTAGCAAAAATGGTTGAAGCGCCTATTTTGCATGTGAATGCGAACGACCCGGAAGCCGTTTATTTTGCAGCATTATTTGCTATTGATTATCGTTTGGCTTTCAAACGGGATGTCGTCATCGATTTAGTTTGTTATCGGCGTCATGGGCACAACGAAGCAGATGAACCATCAGCTACACAACCGGCGATGTATAAAATCATCAAATCATTACCCGCAACTTATCTTCTCTATGCAAAAAAACTAGCAGCAGATGGCGTGATTCAAGATCAAGCAGAAAAGAATCTTGCTGATGTTTATCGGCAAGCTTTAGATGATGGTAAGCAAATAGTAAAGGTGGTTAATAAATCGACTTATGAATTTATTGTTAATTGGGAGCCATTTATTAGCAAGTCGTGGGCAACAACTGTGAAAACAAGTGTGCCACTTGATCGCTTAAAACAAATCGCTATTCAACTTGATCAATTACCAGATGGTTTTGTGGTGCAACCACAAGTTAAGAAAATGCTCTCTGCACAACAGAAAATGACAGCAGGTGACCTACCAATGACCTGGGGTTATGCAGAAAATCTGGCTTATGCAACTTTATTGGATGAAGGTTATCCTATTCGCCTGTGTGGTCAGGATACTGGACGAGGAACATTTGCTCATCGGCATGCTATTTTATATAACCAGAAAAATGATGATATTTATATTCCATTAAGTCATATTTCACCTACACAAGCACAAATTAATGTGGTGGATTCATTATTATCGGAAGAAGCAGTGTTGGCATTTGAATATGGTTATGCGACTGCTGAGCCTAATTTTTTAGTGCTTTGGGAAGCACAATTTGGCGATTTTGCTAATGGTGCACAAGTGGTGATTGATCAATTTATTAGTTCAGGCGAACAAAAATGGGGAAGATTATGTGGTTTGGTGATGTTATTACCCCATGGATATGAAGGTCAAGGACCAGAACACTCCTCCGCTCGTCTAGAACGTTATTTGCAATTGTGTGCGCAAGAAAATATCCAAGTCTGTGTGCCTTCTACACCCGCGCAGATTTTCCATTTATTACGCCGGCAAATGTTGCGTCCCTATCGTAAGCCTCTTATTGTCATGACACCTAAAAGCTTGTTGCGCCACCCACTAGTGACTTCCCGTTTAGAAGAGTTAGCACAGGGAGACTATCAGTTGGTTATTCCTGAAATTGATTCGTTAGATAACAAAAAGATTTCGCGCGTTATTTTTTGTTGCGGTAAGATATATTATGATTTGTTACAGAGTAGACGTGAGCTGAAATTAGATCATGTTGCAATTATTCGCATAGAGCAGCTCTATCCTTTCCCTGTGGCTGATTGTAAACATATTTTTGAAACGTACAGTTATGTTAAAGAGATTATTTGGTGTCAAGAAGAGCCGCAAAATCAAGGTGCTTTTGTTTTTATCGACACCTATCTTTCTCAATTGTTGATGAAAGGGCAGATATTGCAATATGTAGGCCGATTGGCTTTGGCATCTTCTGCAGTCGGTTATCATGCTGTACATGAGAAAGAGCAGCATGAGTTAGTGATGAGGGCGTTGAAGTAATAAAATTGTAAAAAGGAAATCATTGATGTCAATAGAAGTAAAAGTTCCTTTGCTGCCTGAATCCGTTTCAGAAGCAACCATTGCAACCTGGTATAAAAAAGCAGGCGATTCTGTTAAACGCGATGAAAATATTGTGGATTTGGAAACAGATAAAGTAATGCTTGAAGTTCCAGCGCCAGCAGATGGGGTATTAAAGGAAATCATTAAAAATACTGGGAGTAGTGTGCATGCTGAGGAGGTGATTGCAGTCATTGAAGCTGTAGATGCGCGCACCAGCTTGCCTACACCCAAACCCACTGTTGAAAAAACAAAACAGTCACCAATCACTGCTCCCTTACCGATGAGTCCCTCAGTACGTCGGGCGGCAGCTGAACATGAAGTTGATCTTTCACAGGTAACAGGTACGGGCAAAAAAGGGCGTATTACTAAAGAAAATGTTGTTGCGGCAACCTCAACTATTGATATGAATCGAGATGCGCGCCCAGAAAAACGCGTGCCTATGACTCGAATCCGTGCGCGTATTGCAGAACGCTTGCTGGAAGTATCACAAAACACAGCGATGTTGACGACCTTCAATGAAATCAATATGGCGCAAGTGATGGATATACGTCATCGTTATCGCGAAAAATTTGAGAAAACTTATAACGTACGTCTTGGGTTAATGTCTTTTTTCGTACGAGCATGTGTAGAAGCTTTAAAGCGCTCACCTATTGTGAATGCTTCGATAGATGGCAATGATATTATTTATCATGGTTATTATGATATTGGTGTAGCAGTTTCAACGGAGCGTGGATTGGTTGTTCCGGTATTGCGCGATGTTGATGCCATGACAACCGCAGAAATTGAAATTAAAATTGCGGAGTATGCTGAGAAAGCTCGTCTAGGTAAGCTTACTTTGGAAGAAATGCAAGGTGGTACGTTTACCATTACCAATGGCGGTGTATTTGGTTCTTTAATGGCAACACCATTATTGAATGCACCACAATGCGCCATTTTGGGCATGCATAAAATTCAAGAACGGCCCATCGCTGAAAATGGGCAAGTAGTTGTTCGACCGATGATGTATGTCGCTCTTTCTTATGACCATCGATTGGTTGATGGTAAAGAATCCGTTACTTTTCTAGTTAATATTAAAGAATTACTTGAAGATCCAGCACGTTTAATTCTCGAGGTATAAATACTTATGAATCTTCATGAATATCAAGCTAAACAATTGTTGGCAGAGTATGAATTACCTGTTTCTAAAGGAGAGATTGTCGCAAATGCAGAAGAAGCCATTGTGATTGCTGATAAATTGGCAACTTTACGATGGGTGGTCAAAGCGCAGGTTCATGCTGGAGGTCGTGGTAAAGCAGGGGGTGTGAAACTAGTTACAACAAAAGATGAATTAGCCCAAGTGGTTAGAGCGCTACTTGGCAGCCGTTTAGTGACTTATCAAACAACAGCCGAAGGGCAGCCTGTTCATAAAGTTTTAGTAGAAGAACCTTGCGATATTGCTCAAGAACTCTATCTGGGTGCGGTTATTGATCGATCCAAGCAGCGGATCGTTTTTATGGCATCCACAGAAGGTGGTGTTGAAATTGAAAAAGTAGCTGAAAAAACGCCAGAAAAAATTTTAACTGTAACCGTTGATCCTCTTGTTGGTCTATTGCCTTATCAAGGTCGTCAATTGGCATTTGCTTTGCGCCTACAAGCAGAACAAATTAAAGAATTTGTTCAATTGATCATTGGTTTATGCAAATTATTTAAAGAAAATGATTTGAGTTTGTTAGAAATTAATCCGCTTGTTATTACAAAGCAAGGCCATTTGCTCTGTTTAGATGCCAAGATCAACATTGATGATAATGCGCTTTATCGCCAACCTAAGTTACGTGCTATGCGTGATACCTCACAGGAAGATGAACGTGAAAATCGGGCGCGTGATTGGGAGCTAAATTATATTGCATTAGATGGCGATATTGGTTGCATGGTAAATGGTGCTGGGTTAGCTATGGCGACTATGGATTTGATTAAACTTCATGGAGGTCATCCAGCTAATTTTTTGGATGTAGGCGGTGGGGCAACTAAAGAACGTGTGGCAGAAGCATTTAAAATTATTTTATCCGATCAAAAAGTAAAAGCGATTCTAATCAATATTTTTGGTGGCATTGTTCGCTGTGATTTAATTGCTGATGGAATTATTGGTGCAGTGAAAGAAATAGGAACGATGTTGCCTGTGGTCGTACGTTTAGAAGGAAATAATGCTGAATTAGGAGCCAAATTGTTACGTGATAGTGGTTTAAGTATTATTGCAGCGACAAGCTTTACAGATGCTGCACAGAAAGTGGTGGAGGCTGCTAAGAAATGAGTATTCTCGTCAACAAAAAAACCTTGGTGATTTGTCAAGGCTTTACTGGTAAGCAAGGTACGTTTCATTCGGAACAAGCTATTGCTTATGGTACAAAAATGGTGGGAGGGGTGACACCAGAAAAAGGCGGCCAAAAGCATCTTGGATTACCTGTTTTTAATACGGTTAAAGAAGCTTATGAGATGACTAAAGCCGATGCTTCTGTTATTTACGTACCAGCGCCATTTTGTAAAGATTCTATTTTAGAAGCAGTTGATGCAGGTATTCGTTTAATTGTATGTATCACGGAAGGCATTCCTGTTCTTGATATGTTAGACGTGAAAGCCTGTCTTGCTCAACATCCCGATGTTAGATTAATTGGTCCCAACTGTCCTGGTGTCATTACGCCTGGCGAATGTAAGATAGGAATTATGCCAGGTTATATCCATCAACCAGGTAAAGTAGGCATTGTTTCTCGTTCAGGTACGCTCACTTATGAAGCAGTTAAACAAACAACTGATCTAGGTTTGGGGCAAAGCACGTGTGTGGGCATTGGTGGCGATCCTATCCCGGGTATGAATTTTATTGATGTACTTCGTTTATTTGAAAAAGATGCACAAACGGAAATAATTGTGATGGTAGGTGAAATTGGTGGTAGCGCAGAGGAAGAAGCTGCGGCATTTATTAAACAATATGTCACCAAACCAGTGGTTGCTTATATTGCTGGTGTAACAGCTCCTGCTGGTAAGCGCATGGGTCATGCTGGAGCTATTATCGCTTATGGCAAAGGTACAGCAGCAGAAAAATTTAAAGTGTTGGAAGCAGCTGGTGTGCATATTGTGCGCTCCCCTGCGGAAATGGGCAAAACAGCTGCGCAAATAATAATGAGTTAATATGCTAGATCCCAAATTAATACGAACATCCATTGCATCTGTTGCAGCGCAGCTTACGAAGCGCGGGTTGGTGCTTGATGTTGAAAAATTTAATGCACTTGAAGAACAACGCAAACAATTACAAATGACTATCCAAGCGTTACAAAATCAACGCAACATCCAATCAAAAGAAGTGGGTCGTGCAAAAGCGACTGGAAACCATACGGAAGATGTTTTAAAACAACTCAAAGAATTAAGTGATACGTTGAAATTAAAAGAAACTCAATTTGCTACTATTCAAACGGATCTCGATAATTTTTTAGCCTGTATTCCGAATCTTCCACAGGAATCGGTTCCAGTTGGCAAAAGTGAAGAAGATAACCGAGTGGAGCGCACTTCTTTGCAACCCACATCCTTTTCATTTGTTGCAAAAGATCATGTGGAATTAGGTGCTAAAAATAATTGGATGGACTTTGAAACAGCTGCTAAGCTCTCGGGCGCTCGTTTTGTTGTATTGCGAGGCCCATTAGCAAGATTACAGCGAGCATTGATTCAATTCATGATGGATATTCATACGCGTGAACATGGGTATCAAGAAATTGCTGTTCCTTATATTGTGCATGGGGATTGTTTATTTGGTACAGGCCAGTTACCTAAATTTAAAGAAGATTTATTTGCGATTAATAGTGAAGATGAGAAATACCTCATTTCAACATCTGAAGTACCCGTGACAAATACCATTAGAGACTCCATTATCGATAGTAAGCAATTACCTATCAAATATGTTTGTTATAGCTCGTGTTTTCGTAGCGAAGCAGGTTCTTATGGTAAAGATATAAGAGGGATGTTACGACAACACCAATTTGAAAAAGTTGAATTATTACAAATGGTGACGCCAGAACAATCTGATCAGGCATTAGAAGAACTGACTTACCATGCGGAAGTTATATTACAACGTTTGGAATTGCCTTATCGAGTTGTTACTTTATGTACAGCGGATCTTGGTTTTGCAGCAGCAAAAACTTATGATTTGGAAGTATGGTTACCGGGTCAGAAACGGTATCGTGAAATTTCATCCTGTAGTAATACTGAAAGTTTTCAAGCAAGGCGTATGAAAGCAAGATGGCGTAGCGAATCAGGTGATATTGATTTTGTGCATACCTTAAACGGATCGGGTGTGGCTGTTGGCCGTGCACTAATTGCTATTTTAGAGAATCATCAAGATGAATTAGGCCGCATTCATATTCCTCGCGCTTTGCAGACGTATATGGATGGAATGAAGGTCATTGAGTGATAATTAAACGGAGACTATTGTGCGCATTATTAGTTATTTTTTCTTACTTATTATTGTTCTATTTGGGATGACATTTGCAACATTGAATTCTGAATCAGTGACGATTAATTATTATTTTAGTCAAAGCGCGTTACCGCTTTCATTATTGTTGGTTTTAGTATTTTCTTTAGGTTGTTTTATTGGGATGATAGTTGGGTTTTGGTTATTAATTAAATCCAAGTTATATAACTATCGTTTACAGCAACGGCTTACGTTAGCCGAAAAAGAAATCGAAAATTTACGCGCGATCCCGATACAGGATAAAGTGTAATGAAAGTGGTTTGGATATTGCTCGTTTTTATCGCCTTTGGCATAGCTTGGTGGCTAGGGTATCGTGCGCGTCCTAAAGAAATAATATCCAAAAAAATTAATCTTCCTCGTGACTATTTAACCGGACTTAATTTTTTATTGAATGAAGAAACCGATAAAGCGGTTGATATTTTTATTAAAATGTTAGAAGTAGATAGTGATACAGTTGAAACTCATTTAGCAGTAGGTAAACTTTTTCGCAAACGTGGGGAAGTGGATAGAGCCATTCGTATTCATCAAAATCTTATTGCGCGACCCCAACTAGATAAAATTTATCGTGAACAGTCGCTTTTTGAATTAGGACAAGATTATTTAAGTGCAGGTATGTTAGATCGAGCAGAACGGGTCTTTCTAGAGTTGATTCAGGCCAAATCGCATTCGGCACGAGCGTTACAAATGCTCATTGATATTTATCAACAAGAAAAAGATTGGGAAAATGCTATTAAAGTTGCCAATCAATATGAAACAGTTACCAGACAGAATATGCAAGCTGTGATTGCACATTATTATTGTGAGTTAGCAGATATTGCTTACTTAAAAGAGGATTTTGATTTGGCGAGAGAACAATTAAGTCATGCTTTTGCTGCGGATCCTTCCTGTGTGCGAGCAAGTTTATTACAAGCGAAAGTGTGTATAGGCGAAGAAGATTATAAATCTGCCATACGCTTTTTGAAAAAAATTAAAGATCAAAACCCAGATTATCTTTCAGAATCAATTGATTTACTTGCATTATGTTATGAGAAAACGCAACAACAAGATGAATTACTTCTTTATTTAAAGACATTAATTGAAGAACATCCACATGTTCCTGTTGTGCTTATTCTAACTGATCGTATTCGTCAATGGAAAGGCGATCAAGTTGCAGCGCATTTTGTTGCCGATTATGTGCGTCGTTATCCTTCTTTGCGTGGTCTTCATCTTTTTATCAACCTTTATGCGGCTGATGTGGAAGGACGAGTAAAAGAGGATTTGCACATTTTGCAAAACCTAATGAGAAAAATTCTTGCTAATAAACCAGAGTACAAATGCCATTCCTGTGGATTTTCTGGAAAATCGCTTCATTGGCAATGCCCAGGATGCAAGCAATGGAGCACGATGATGCCTATTCATGGATTTGAGGAAGGTTTAGCATGACTATTCATCGTATTTCTGTTGCACCCATGATGGATTGTACGGATAAGCATGATCGTTATTTTTTACGTTTGATTTCATCACGGATTCTTTTATATACCGAGATGATTACGACGCACGCGCTGATTCATGGGGATGCCTCTTCTTTATTAGATTTTAATCGGGTAGAAAAGCCAATTGCTTTGCAATTGGGGGGTAGCAAGCCTCATCAGCTAGCGCAATGTGCCAAAATGGGAGAAGAATGTGGTTACGATGAGATCAATCTCAATGTGGGTTGTCCAAGTGATCGAGTACAATCAGGCCGGTTTGGTGCTTGTTTGATGCTGATGCCTCATGTAGTGGCAGATTGTATTGCTGCGATGTGTGCTGTAGTCAGCATTCCAGTTACTGTTAAATGTCGTATTGGAGTAGATGCGCAAGATTCCTACGAACATTTATCTCATTTTATTCGATTAATTGCGAGCGCTGGTTGTCGCGTATTTATTATACATGCACGTAAAGCTTGGTTAACTGGATTAAGCCCAAAAGAAAATCGTGACATCCCACCGTTACATTATCCTCTTGTGTGGCAAATCAAAAAAGATTTTCCGCATTTAACTATTGTGATAAACGGGGGTATCAAAACGATAGCAGATATTGATGAACAACTTGTTCATGTCGATGGTGTGATGATTGGCCGAGCCGCCTACTCGAATCCTTATTTATTGGCTGATATTCAACAAAAATATTTTGATCAACTTTGTTTAACACGACATGAAGTGATTGATCGCCTCCTACCCTATATTCGTGATCAACTGCACAATCGCGTGCGATTAGCTGCCATAACGAGACATATTTTGGGATTATTTCAAGGGCAACGTGGTGCTGCTGCTTGGCGTCGCTATTTAAGTCAATATGCGCATGATGCACATGCTGGAGTGGAGGTAGTGTGTGCAGCTATTCCATTCAATGAGAGATAGGAAATGTATTTTATTGGCGAGGATCTCTATTTTGATTCTGTGTCTGAAGCAACCTTGACATTGCTTAACGATTTAACATACGTGGATACTACTCAAAATAGTAAATTGAATAACAAAATAAAAGAATTAATCTCACGAATCAAAATTGCTATCGAAGATCATGAAAGTATTTACGTTCTTTTCAAGCAAATCGATGCTATTTTGTCAGCTGCTGATAGGAAGCAATTGCCCGATGCTTTTCATCGAGATGTGGAGAGAGCAAAAAAATCAAAATTAGATATTTTAGATATTCGATCCTGCAATATGCACCCGCTGCTTGGTGCACAGGAGACATTTTTACCTGTTCATTTATTTATGAATCCAACCAAGAAAATGAAGGAAGTCACGAAAAAAATTTCTGATGTGATTCTTCATACACTTAAAGACTACCGGACAAATCAATACATAAAAAATAACAAATCGTTTAAAGATTGCTTCCATAACTTTGCTCTCAATATGATTTTTGAGAAAAACTATACTTATCCAGGAACATTTAAGTTGGCGGATATCAATCAAAAAATTTGTGATGATCATCCAAATCATCAGCTGGAGAAGATCAATCTTCATCAGGATAAAAAAAACAAGTTATCAGACGAACAACTTAACTTTATAGTCGATCTAGTAATAAAACGCTTGCAGTTAAACGAGGTGGAGCTTTATAAAATCATGACGTGTCATGCAATTTTTAGTGAAACGATATTAAAATTTGTTCCTATTTCGGATGGATTCGAATTAAATGCAAACGTCACTATACAGAACGATGCTTGTTTAGAAAAAATTATGCATGGGATATCACTGTTACCAGGGGAGCAACCACACACGATTGACGATTTGATTTACCACATGCGATTATCCGATAGTCATCACACTCGAAAGTTGATTAGCGATGATTTAATGTATGATACACCGCTTTATCAGATTGAGCCGCATCGTGGAAGGACTAGACCTACTCAAACTAAAACAAGCCATGTCGGCATCATTCGAGATGCGCAATTGCGAGGTGGTTTACCTGTTTTGAAGGATAATGACGGGCAAGACTGGCAATGGATAGATTGGACAACCTGTGAATTTTATAGCAATTCTTTAATTGTCCGATCGATAGTGACTCATGAAGCTGCATTTATTTCCAGTTATTCTGGTACGGTATCATTATTGATGAATTTGATGATATCAAGCAATGCCTTATCTAATTTGCAAGAAAAACAAATCTATCTGCAATCGGCTATAGCTTATATTGTGGGTTTAGGGTTTCACGGTATTCATGAAATTCTTGGGCCGGTGGCACATTGTTTAAACTTAATTTCAGATCACGATTATCCGGTTGCAGTTGCCAGTCTTTATGATGCTGATTATTTATCTAAGCCACCACGGTATCATGCGTTTTATCAAATTGCTGAAAAAAACGATCCGGAATTTGCCGAACGTCGTGAAAAAGGATGGAATGATTTATTACAGTGGTATAAAAATGTTTACCTTACTCAATATAAAACAGATCCTAGGTTAATCTTAAGAAGGTTGATAGAATTATATGATGAGAATCATGATGATTATCAAACGATCGAATGCATGATTAGCCGTTTGTACGAGAATGGATTAACGGAGCTTGACCTTCCTGATCACACACCCATGTCTTACATTATTCAAATGGGTAAGCCTAATCTTCTAAAAATTTTTAAAAATTCTTTAAATGAAAATCAAGTAATATTTATTGAGGCGCTTATCGAATTTAATAAAAAGAACGATTTTATTATTCAATACGATTCTATTAAAAAAACAATTTTTATAGAATCAAAAGTTAAAAAAATAGAAGGCTACATTGTTAGATACCCACTCATTTTTCTTACAGAACAAATCCAAACTCGTTTAGCAACCTTTGGTATGCCGCAAGCGTTGTTGAATGTGATGATGAGAGCACTATCACAGTTAAGCGAGCAAGATAAGGCGATCTCTATTGCTATTAGTTTAGATGATTGGATAGATTCTTTTATGGTGAGAGAAAAGGCAACCCCGGTTTGTTTGCCCGTAGCATGGGAAAAATTAGTTTCCGATTTTAAGAATGAAATTTCGGAAGGTAAAATTATTAAAGAAGATTCTGTAAGAAAACATCTCGTACTTGCAACGCTTCATTTTATCTATCATTTGCACGTTGAAGATATTGATCCATTTGCTATTCATGAAAAATTTGCTAAAAGTAAACAGTTATTTGAAAGCATCAACAAGGGAAAAACGTACGATGTATTTATATCAAATAACTTTGTTAAAGTTAAAATGGAAAATTTAGGAACACCCTTATCAGAACTATTAAAAAGCGTGAAACAGGTTAGCGTGATTCGCGCATGGAAGAAGCAAGCCATGGCATTGGTGAGGCAAGTCCATGCTATTGGTTATGTTCATGGAGATGTTAAATTGGAAAATTTTGTTTACCATCAAAAAGAAAATAAATTATATTTAATCGACTTTGAATCAGCCGTTAAAGTTCAAGCAAACGGAGTGGCTGTATTACATGTTTATGATGCAAGCTTAGTGTTCCCGTACGCCTCTTACTCGATGGAATATGAAATAAAACTTTTGAACGATGCTTTTTTAAAGATACAACGCCATGCGAACATGAATCATTCGTTGGCTAGTTCATCTGATCATTGCCTATTTGCTAAACCTAAACCCCCTTACACTCAAAATGATGTTCAAAGGGTATTAGCAAGATCAATGTAGCTACTATCAGGAAGGCGCGTGGTTCACAGTAGAGTTCTGCGTTTTTAGTATTTCATTAAATTGACTGATCAATTTTTCGTATTCCATGCAAGTGTTATCAGTAGCTAAAGTATGTGCGTAGGTATCAGGAAGATGAGCATCTTCAATAATAAAGCTTGTTAATATCAGTGCTGCATCGCGGTGTATTTTTTTATTTCCAAAACTTGCATTAGCAAATGCTGCACATTTTTCATTGATGGACTGAATAAAAGAGTGATAAGAACCAAACTGATACTTAGCAACATCTTTATAATAATTCCATAACTCACCCTTATGGAGAGGTTGAGATAATCCGTAGGCAGAAGGATGATGGATTTCAGGAAACTGAAAACTATCACTACCTTGTTTTAACAGAATCAATAAAAAACCAATCAAATGATTTCTCAAATCAAGCTCAGTTTTACTATTTTTATTCGCTATTTGATAAAAATCATGATAAATATCATATAATCTTGCGTAGCATCCCATGGTCTTGTGAGTATGTTCAAATGAACTTACGCCGATGATTTTTTTTATTTCGACCACATGATCAAGTATGTCTGGATAATTTTTAATGAGTTTATTTTTTATTACATTGTTTAACGCATCTTCTTGGTTAAGCACGTAAACATGTAAAGCCCAAGGTAGATCTTCAATGGTGATGGAAGATTTTGTTAAACGTCGACGAGCAAGTTCAACGATGGCCTCTAGATCATCTTTTTCTGCTCTTATTAACAAGCTATGGTCTGTTACATTAAATAATAGTGACGAATGGGGATTTGTATATGATTGTGCTAGTTTGACGACATTATAAATGACATCAGGCATCCTTGAAAACATAAATAGTGCTCCATGCATGATAAAGTTGAGTATAGTATACGAATATAGAAATTAAACACAACAGATAATCATCCGCCTCAGTACACGACAAAATTTCCGTTTGCCCTGAGGAGATCGATTTTGTTTCCAATCGTGCTTCGAGACGTCGCGCTGCGCGCGACCCTCAGCACGAACGGAAAACAAAATCGATCGTCTCGAAGGGTCAATGGAAATTTTGTCGTGTACTGAGATCATCTGCAAACAGTAGCCATTTTGTTGAATGACTATACGTTGGATGCTATAATTTTTAAAATGAAAACAAATAGGAAAAAATTATGTTATTTCAAATACTTGCAAAAATATCTGATGTTATCGGTTTAATTGGTGTGACTCTGATGCTCATCGCTTATTTCATGATTAACACACATAAAATGACAGTTAAACAACTTTCATATCAATTACTCAATTTTGTGGGAGCGGGACTCGTATTATTTTCGCTTTACTTCAATTGGAATATGTCTGCGGTGGTGATCGAAATTGTTTGGATGCTGATTAGCGTAATGGGTATGTATAAGATTGTTCGACATGCAAACTAATCCTATTCTTCCCAGCTTAATGTTCCACCTGTTTGATATTCGATAACACGAGTTTCAAAGAAGTTCTTTTCTTTTTTGAGATCCATGATTTCGCTCATCCATGGAAAAGGGTTTGCAGCACCAGGAAATTGTTGAGGTAAACCAATTTGAGCACAACGTCGATTAGCAATAAAATGTAAGTAATCGTTAAACATTTCCGCATTTAGCCCCAAAATACCACGTGGCATGGTATCGACTGCGTAAGTATATTCCAGTTTCACACCTTCATGAATCATCTTAATTGCTTCTTGTTTGAATGCTTCTGTCCACAATTGTGGATTTTCAATTTTAATTTGATTGATTAAATCAATACCAAAATTTAAATGCATAGATTCATCACGCAAAATATATTGTAATTGCTCAGCAGTACCAGTCATTTTATTGCGTCGTCCCATGGATAAGACTTGGGTAAAACCAACGTAAAAGAAAATGCCTTCAAAAATGACATAAAAAGCAATTAAATCACGCAACAAGCGTTGATCATTTTCAAGTGTACCCGTGTTGAAAGTCGGATCTCCTAAACTTTGTGTGTATTTAAGTGACCAAACTGCTTTTCGCGCCACGGCAGGAATTTCACGATACATATTAAATATTTCAGCTTCATCCATTCCTAAACTTTCGATAATATGTTGATAAGCATGTGTATGCAAAGCTTCTTCGAAAGCTTGTCTCAACAAGTATTGACGACATTCTGGATTAGTAATATGGCGGTAGACAGCTAATACTAAATTGTTGGCAACTAATGAGTCGGCTGTAGCAAAAAACCCAAGATTGCGTTTGATGATATTGCGTTCATCTTCTGTTAAATCATCTAATGATTTCCATAGCGCAACATCAGCTGCCATATTAATTTCATTTGGCATCCAATGATTCGCGCAAGCATCTAAATATTTTTTCCATGCCCATTGGTATTTAAAAGGGACTAATTGATTAAGATCGGCGCGACAATTAATAATTTTTTTATCGTCAACTTGTACACGAGCAGCACCCATTTGCAATGTTTCTAAACCGGTGATGCCTCCCATTGTTTGTGTTGCTGCTGACATAATTTTCTCCTATTGGCACACTTCACACGTTGGGTCAGTGATCAAACAAGTTTTAAGCGTTATCGATTCAACTTGAACAGCATTTAAGGCTCGATCATCAACGGTTGCTTTTTCAGTATTCGTTGCACCCATACTACGTAAATAATAAGTGGTTTTTAAACCTCTTATCCAAGCATGTCGATAAAGTTGATCTAGTTTTTTACCGGAAGGTTGTGCCATGTATAGATTTAAGGATTGTGATTGATCTATCCATTTTTGTCGCCGTGCACCGGCTTCTATTAACCATGTGGGATCAATTTCAAACGCAGTTGTATAAAGTTGCTTGAGGTGTTCTGGGATGCGATTAATTTTGGCAACGCTACCATTATAATATTTTAGATCATTTACCATCACTTCATCCCATAAGCCAAGTTGTTTAAGATCAGCGACGAGATAAGGATTGATGACAGTGAATTCACCAGAAAGATTCGACTTCACAAATAAATTTTGATAAGTGGGTTCAATGGATTGTGACACACCACAAATATTAGAAATGGTTGCAGTAGGTGCGATGGCTAATACATTAGAATGACGCATGCCAATGGTTTTTACGCGCTGACGTAAGTTATCCCAATCAAGAGTTTGTGTTTTATTCAGCTGCAAATAAGTATCGCTACGATTTTGCGCTAGCAGCGCGATGGAATCAATTGGTAGTATGCCCTTGCTCCACAGGGAACCAGTAAAACTAGAATAAGCACCACGTTCTTCAGCAAGATAAGTAGAAGCCTCAATTGCATAATAGCTGATCCATTCCATGGAGTGATCTGCAAGCTCAACAGCAGCTTCTGAAGCATAGGGTATGCGAAATTGATATAACATATCTTGAAATCCCATGATACCCATGCCAACCGGACGATGTTTTAAGTTTGAATTTCTAGCTTGTGGAACGGAGTAATAATTAATATCAATCACGTTATCTAGCATGCGCAATGCGGTATGAATGGTTCGTCGTAATTTTTCTTGATTCAAACCATTGCCAGTTAAATGGGTGATCAGATTAATACTTCCCAAGTTACAGACAGCAATTTCATCGCGAGAAGTATTGAGTGTAATTTCGGTGCATAAATTTGAGCTATGTACTACACCTGTGTGTTGTTGCGGGGAACGTAGATTACATACATCTTTAAATGTTATCCAAGGGTGACCAGTTTCAAATAACATGGATAGTATTTTTCGCCACAAGACAACAGCAGAGATTTTTTTGAAATTTTTGATTTTGCCATTTGCTGTTTGTTCTTCATAGGCTGTGTAAGCTTGTTCAAATGCTTTGCCATATAAATCGTGTAAATCAGGTGTATCATCCGGGGAGAACAATGTCCAATCTTTGTTTTCTATTACACGTTTCATGAAAAGATCAGGAATCCAGTTGGCTGTATTCATATCATGGGCGCGGCGTCGTTCATCACCTGTGTTTTTACGTAATTCTAAAAATTCTTCAATGTCTTTATGCCATGTTTCAAGATAAGCACATACGGCGCCTTTGCGTTTACCGCCTTGATTAACAGCAACGGCTGTTGCATTTGCGACACTTAAAAATGGAACAACACCTAAGGATTTACCATTTGTTCCTTTAATGTGTGCACCTATTGCTCGCACATTGGTCCAATCATTACCTAAACCACCGGCATATTTGGATAACAAAGCATTATCTTTTATAGCGCTATAAATGCCATCTAAATCATCTGGAACAGTTGTTAAATAACAACTCGATAATTGTGGGCGTAATGTACCAGAATTAAATAAAGTAGGCGTTGAACTCATAAAATCAAATGAAGAAAGTAAATGATAAAATTCAATTGCACGTTTTTCTTTTTCTGTTTCGTTGAGAGAAAGCCCCATGGCGATACGCATAAAAAAGATTTGTGGTAATTCAAAACGCAAACCTTCCCAATGTAAAAAATAGCGATCGTATAGTGTTTGTAGACCAAGATAAGTGAATTGTAAATCACGATCTAGATGGATAGCTGAGATTATTTGTTGCAGATCAAACTGACGTAATCTTGGATCAAGCAGTTCGCATTTTATGCCGGTTTCAAGATAAGTTTCAAAATAAGTAGCCAAATCAAATGCATGATTATCTAAATCGAGAAAATGGCAAGCCTCTTGTTTTAAATCATCTAGCAATAATCGTGCAGCAACATAAGTATAATGAGGTTCTTTTTCGATTAATGTCCGCGCGGACATGATTAATGCTTTATTAACTTCACGCGCAGGTACTTTATCGAACAAATTGCGTTTCAAATCTTCGATAATGAGCTCAGCTGATACCAATGTTAATCCAAAGCAGGCTTGGTTTACTTGATTTTGTAAAGCAGACATATCTAATGGTTTAATGCTTCCATCTGGAAAGGTAACATGTAGTGCATAAGCGGATTGTTTGGCTTTCACTTCTTGTTGTTGTTCACGAATGCGACGGCGTTCTTCACGATATAATACATAGGCTTTGGCGACTTTATATTCGCCAGTACGCATGAGCTCTAGCTCCACTTGATCTTGAATGTCTTCGATGTGAATGGTACCACTGCTGTGTAATCGACGATTGAAGGTATCACTAATTTTGTTGGTCAAATTAGAAACTTTTTCAACAATCCTTGAAGATCCGGCGGCCGTTTCACCCTCAACAGCCAGAAAAGCCTTAGTCATGGCAACGGCGATTTTGTTGGTGTCGAAGGGAGTAACGGTGCCGTTTCGGCGTATGACCTTCATCAGGCCAGGCGCCGTTTGTGCGACGTCGAAGTGGGTGGTATGGGTTATGTGAGAGGTTGTTTGAATATCCATGCTCTTTTTTAATTCTCCACATCAGCAATCATGTTTATTGGAATCAAATAGTTAAAATTTAAAATCGAATATCTTGTGGTAATCAATAAATAAAAACACAATATGTAGTGTTTTATGCATCATTCTTATCAAGATAAAGGATCTTGTCAAAGATAGCAAGAGGATTAGAAAAATAATTTAAATGATGATACAACGATGGCTTAATTGTTCGCTTGGGAGTAGGGGGTAAGCTTGTTGTTTTTTTGGTTTTGGAGGAAAGAAGCCGGGTGAGTAATCAGAAGCAAATGGGACGAGATGGGATGGTGGGAGATCTTCTTGTGGATTTTTTTTCGCATTGTTTGCGGGTTCTAAATTCTTTTGCGCCATTATTTTTTCTATACTTGCTTTTTCATCATCAATGTTTATAAACGCTTCTTTTTTGGGCTGCATTTTTGATCGAATCATATCTCCGATTCTGTAAAATAAACCAGTGAAAACAGCTCCACCGAGCGCGGTTAATCCCACACCAATTAAAGCGGCAGCAGGAATAGAAGCAGGTGGGAAGAATACAAAAAACATACCAATTAAAATAAGTGTTGTGCCAACAACTGGGCGAATACCATTTATGAGCATGGATCGTGCTTGTTTTTTTTGTTGAGTTTGGATGTGCGTCAGCATTTGTTTTTGAGCATCTATTTCCATCAAGCGGTTATTATTTATTCCCATTTGCTCTATTTTTGGTAAATCCCCACTGCTTGCATTAAAAAATTTTGATAAAGGGCCGATTTCAGAACCTGGTTTGAGATGATCTATTTCTACTTGAATTTTATCGGCTACTAATTTGTGTGTGTATCCACGATAAGCGGGTTTAAAGCATTCGTGCATTTCATCAAAACATAAACCGGCAAAACCAACAATAGCAGATAAACCGCTTGTTAAAAAAAATCCTATCGTATTAATAGCAAGCCAAACAGCGTCATTAGCAATACGAAAAGGGCGATTGCCTTTTCCGAAAGCATTTTTAAGGCGCGTTAAACGTGGGATTTTTTCTTCTCCTTCTCGAATAGAGCGAAGCCCAGAATAGAGGGCGATGGTTACATCTGCAAGAAGCGTCACACCATAAGATAACCCAAAAACAGCAAACCATCTGGGTAAAAATCGATGAAACTTATCCATATCGTATTTTTCTAAATTTGCTAATGTGCGATTGATATAAATGATGAATAGCCGAATGGCAGTGTACCAACCTGTGGCGGTGTAAATGGTATTTGTTCGGAAATTTTCTTTAATTGAATTTTTAAATTGAGACCATAAGCTTCGGTCAATTTTTTTTATATCAGATTCCCCATGAATTTCAGCATTTAATTTTGCAACAAGTTTGTCATATTTTTCGGCTTCCCATTGATCGACCGGTGTATCTTTGTCGCCTTTTCTGTAAGCATGAGCAAGCTCTTTTGCTATATTCATTTGGCAAATTTGAGCAGCCCGAGCGATTGTGAGTTGGTTAAATGATGTTATTAATTCGTCGTAAAGTGTTTGAATGTGATTATCAGTGTTGTTATCAATGGCGTCTTCGTATTTTTTTTTAGCAATCCGATACTTTCTCTCGGCTTCTTTTCCTAATTCAAGAGTGCATATTTTTGCTTTTTCACTACTCGTATAAGCCGCGAGCATGTTAGCAAGCCTTGCAAGGTTACGAAAGCGTAAAAATTTTTGTTTAGTCTAGTTAGTTATAACTATGGACTATCATAAAGCGATCAACCTTAAGGTAATATTAAGGGCACTTCTAGAAATTGCTCGATTGTCATTCTGAGCGCAGCGAAGAATCTCGTTTTTCCCTGATTTGTAAGGAGATTCTTCGCTGCGCTCAGAATGACATGCATTGAAAATCGAATTTCTAGAGATGCCCTTAAGACTACAGGATTTTGAGAGATATTCTATTGACGAAAAGCTTGTGTTTTTAAGGATCTATTTGATTAATGCGCTCTATAGTATATTATTATATAATATATAATCTATATTATAGATAGGGGTAAAATACTATGCCAGCTAAAGTCATGTTTTCTCTTCCCGATCAATTAGTAGCACGAATGCGCTCGGCTATTCCTTCGCGAGAGCGTAGTAGAGTACTTGCTGTTCTTTTGGAAAAAGAAATCAGTGCACGTGAGCAACAACTTTTTTTACGAGCTAAGCTTCTTGAAGCAAATAAAAATTTAAAAGAAGAGATGGTTGCATGGGATAAAGAATTTGGTAGTGATGGGTTAAAGGATGTCTAAAAATACTTCTAAATATCAAAGAGGGCAAGTCTATCTTGTAGAAGAACATCACGTGCTAGGACATGAACAAAAAAAGACTCGTCCTTGGGTATTAGTTGGCGCGACTCCTATTAATATTGCTCGTAGTACCATCATTGCCGTACCATTATCTACACAGACTAAAGAAATCGCAGATTTGAGTATCAAAGTTTACGTGAATAATGCATTTGTATGCGCTGTGTTAGATCAGCTTCGAGCATTAGATAAAAAAAGATTCATTCGTTTTGAAGGTGAGTTATCTGCTTATGAAATGAGCTTAATCGATGATGGGCTACGCAAAATATTAGCACTTTAACCTGGCATGATTAGAGGGTGTGTCGGAGGAAATCTCTCTGCTGGGATGCGCTATCTTTTTCCTTGACAGGTGCTGCTCCAAATTGTCCTAGAGCAGATACCGAAGCGCTCCTCTTATTATTGCTACCATCATTTGATGCTTTTTTCGATGGAGGAGAAGAGTGAGAGTGCGGGAGTCCATTCTGTATCTTACTATCGCTTCCTGGCAATTTAGGTGGTT
>Ga0155613_1011_pt1 | contig 32534 bp, 37 predicted proteins | sample RifCSPhighO2_12_FD_107270 | JGI IMG/M metagenome (GOLD analysis project Ga0155613, IMG submission 107270) | Gammaproteobacteria bacterium RIFCSPHIGHO2_12_FULL_37_34
AGGGGTAAAGTCAATTTGTTTCCTGTGATGGGTTGAATCATAAAAAACAAACGTTGTTGGTTTGGAATGTAAACAGGATTATTTAATAAAACGAGTGCAGTTTGTTGACGGTTCGTTATTTTATCGATATAAAGAATGGCAGCATTAGGGGGATTTGTGATGAAATCATGTGGTGGTGGTTTGATCCAGCGTTTTAAAAAAAAACGTGTAGTCATGTAATCGGTTATGCGTCTTGGGCGATTAGTAAAATACAACACGGAAGTATCGACTCCTTGTAATTCAAGTTGATATATTAATTTATTGTTATCTATCGCTTTTACCGAAGCACTTTCTGCTCTTATTATAAATTGTAAAAATTTAGTAATGACTTTAGGTTTGTTGTCATCTGTTGAGGCATAATTACTTGTATCACAAAATAATATTATGATGCTTAGTGTAATGAGAATAAACTTTTTTACTGGTATCATTCTTAATATCCCTCATCTTTAGGCAACAGGCCAATTTTTGGCAAATTTACTTTTCCATTATTCACAATAGTTGCTGCAATGCGTTTTACATTATCACGTGCTAGAGGTATATCAGGTGTCAACATGGCTTGATAAATACCCATCGCTTTTTTAGCGCGCTTGGTGGTAAAAGTTGCATGAGCAAGATCGCTACTTGCAAGAATTTCTCCTAACGTTGTTTCGGCCTGATCAAGGGAGGTGGCCATGGGCATAATAAAAATATGTGATTTAATATTGTCTGGTTTCATTAAGCTCGCAATAGTAATAGCGGCTGTATTTGTTTCTGTTGTAAGTTCAGCAGTTGTTCTACCTTTTGTTCCCATCATGATGATGTATAAATGATCCCATTGCTCTTGGCCTAATTCTTGTTTCCACTGTTGTAATTGATGAATAGTGGCAACAGTATTTAAAACATTAGCAAGATACATAGAGGCAAGCATGGTATGCATGTAATGCGTAGAGAATTCTTGATAATCTTGTTGTGTAAAAGAATTTTTTTCTAATAGGCGCACCATAAAACGACCAATCATTTTTAAAGAGTCATCCATAAATTTTTTTAAATGTTCACTCTCACCTGGCCAGGATGAATTTTCCCAATTAATATTATTTATGTTCAAACGTGCTATTTTAATTTTGGTTTCTAATTCAATCAGTTTTTGTTTCCAACTTGTATCAGTTGGATTTTGCCAAGAGGGATAAGCAATAGCATATAATGTGGGACCAATATGCGATATGGCTTTTAATTCATTGAAGGGAGCTATTAACCCGGTAAATGTTTTAACGCTACCATTTTTTAAATAAAGTTGATATTTAAATCCGTCCACGACTAATAATGGACGAGTATGATGACCGATAAAATGCGCTAACCCACCATATTGTTGAATAAAATAAGTATCAAGATCAATAAAGGCTTGAGCGGCATCATTATTTGATTGAGCAAAAACAGATACAGAAAAAGTTACGATAGCTATAAAAATAAGAAAATTTTTCACTCTATACATAGTGGATTCCTATAACAATCTCTCATTGTTTCGCACCAAGCTTAAAAACTCAGCGCGAGAACGAGGGTCTTCTCGCAGTAAACCCAGCATGACAGAGGTGCTCATAATGGAATTTTGTTTTTCAACACCGCGCATCATCATACATAAATGTTGTGCCTCAATGATAATTCCAACCCCCTTTGCTTGAGTCACTTGCTGTATGGTTTGTGCAATTTCCTTTGTTAAATTTTCTTGAACTTGTAAACGTCGCGCATAAATATCGACAATCCTGGCAATTTTGGATAATCCAATAATTTTTCCATTCGGAACGTAGGCCACATGACACTTACCAATGAAAGGGAGTAAATGATGTTCGCATAACGAATAAAGTTCAATATTTTTAACGAGTACCATTTCATCATTATCCGATTGGAATAAAGCGCCATTGACAGTTTTATCAATGGATTGATGATAACCTTGCGTTAAAAATTCCCAGGCTTTAGCAGCGCGTTTGGGTGTATTTTTTAATCCTTCGCGTTCGGGATTTTCGCCGAGTGACTGGATAATTTGTTTAAAATAAGTTTCCATTGCTATCTTATCCTGGAGGCCATGTTAAACGCCTTCCGCCTAATAAATGTAAGTGAACATGAAATACACTTTGTCCGGCTAAAGCATTGCAATTGAATACAAGGCGGTAGCCATCACTCGCAATGTTCAGTTGTTTTGCTAACATCACACCGGTTTGTATGATTTGACCAATTAAATCATTGTCTTCATCATGTAAATCATTCAAGGTAGAGATATGTTTCTGTGGAATAATGATTTTATGTTGTGGTGCTTGTGGATGAATGTCATCAAAAGCTACGATTTCATCATCTCGATAAATAATGGTAGCTGGGATTTCACCATTTGCTATTTTGCAAAATAAACAATCTTTCATCGTGATTCCTTGCGAATTAAAGAGAATTTGTAACGCTATAGTGTAAGAGATTGTCTAATGACTTGCAAAATTGTTAATGGAAAGTACACTAACAGCATTCAAAACGATTTGAAATTATGCAACCGATTGATTTTTAAAATATTTTATTAAAAGGATCGATAATCCTATGAAATTAGAGCATTTGCCAGCAGGCCAAAACATTCCTGATGATATTAATGTGATCATTGAAATACCATCTAATAGCAAACCTATTAAATATGAAGTTGATAAAGAAAGTGGTATGGTCATGGTCGATCGTTTTTTGGCTACTTCTATGTTTTATCCTTGTGAATATGGTTTTATTCCACACACACTCTCTGAAGATGGTGATCCTTTAGATGTGCTGGTTATTTCTCCCTATTCTTTGACGCCAGGAATAGTCATTCGATGTCGCCCTGTTGGTATGTTACGTATGACGGATGAATCAGGTAAAGACGCTAAAATTTTGGCTGTGCCTGTTACTAAGTTAACCACGCGGTATCAGCATGTTCAGCAGGCTGAAGATTTAGGAAAAGAATTATTGGCTGCTATTGAACATTTTTTCCAACATTATAAAGATTTAGAAGCTAGTAAATGGGCTAAAATCGATTGTTGGGAGCACATGGATGTAGCAAAAAAAGAAATATTAACAAGTGTGAAGCGGTATCAAGAAAGCGTGATAGAAGCACGATAAAGGTTTTATTTGTTAATAACAAAAGGGGCAGCTTATTCCTTAAGCCGCCCCTTTTTGCCTACCAGGCTTCCTGGCCTAATCTGCCATTATCCTTGGCAGCGTCATCCTTGATATTGCTGCATCTGTCCTTGACGCCTGTCCTGTCATTCGTCCATGAATATCTTAGATTAACAAATTGATTTGAATAAGCTCAATGTTTTAGGGTTAGGGAAAACCAGAATGATTATCTATGAAACAGGATGAAATGACTTGAATTCAAAGGGTTAAATTCTTAATGTTAGGCTAACACGGCTATTATCTTATATAAATTTAGTCTAATGTCTTACATTAATTATAGCTAATATCTTAGTTTAGACAATCAAGTTCATTACTATTTCTAAGTTCTAAGCTTAAATAGATACTTTAATCTACTTCCTAAATAAATTCCAAGTGAACAGGCGCCAAAAATAATAGTAGCAATATAAATAGGTAATAATCCAAGAATCAATAAGTGCTGCATCATTGTTAAATGATGGGCTTGATGAATGATCGCTGAAATGGAGCAATGAAATATATTATCGCGAATGAGAAACGCATAGGCGAGAAAGGCAAGCATAATCAACAGGATTGTTACGCTCATGCTTCGCAATAAAAATTTCTTAATCATAAACATAGCCCTAAATTTTCTCAATTCGTTATAAGCTCTAAACCATACTTGCATGCTGATTATTTTAAAGAAATTCTCTTAAGAGAAACTTAATGTTAAGTATTGTTAAGGATTCCAACACATTGGCCAAGTTGAACGTTTGTTTTTGCAATAAGCGAGGGTTCCCACCTTATCTTATTTTGTTCATATAATAAAATAACGGTTGATCCAATTTTGAAATAACCCAGTTCTGCTCCCTTCGATAAAGTAATAGGATTGGAAGACAGCGTGACAATTTTGTTTCCTCGAAAAGGGTGATTGAGCCAAACGGTTTGTATATTTCCAACAATCATTGCACCAATTAAAATAACAGCCATTTTTCCTACGTGGGTATTAAAAATAGTAATGAGACGTTCATTACGAGTGAAGAGTTGAGGAATGGACTCACTCATGATGGGGTTCACGGAAAATAGCTTACCTGGAACATAAATAGTTTGTTCCAATGTGCCATTTAATGGCATGTGAACACGATGATAATGATGAGGGGCAAGATAAAATGTCGCATATAATCCATTATGAAAGTTATCCGCTAATAGTTGGTTGCCGCCTAATAAATTTTCGAGATTATAATAATAATTTTTGGCTTGTAGCAGTTGATTATTAAAAATGGTACCAAGTTGAGTGATTATTCCATCAACAGGAGAGGCAATCTCATGTTCTTCTTGGCAAATGGGTCTCGCATTTGGTTTTAATTGACGAATAAAAAATTGATTAAACGAGGAATAAACGTCAGGCGTTTCAATGATTGCTTCTCCTAAGTTTATTTTATAGTGTTTGATAAATCGTTTAATTAAAAAATTTTTTAACCAAAAACGTTGCGACTCAGCTAAGCGCCCCATTAGTTGAGTGAATAAATAATGAGGGGTGAGATATTGTAAAAGTATAAAAATAGATTTTGGCATTAGCATATGCTCATCCCAGTATTTCCATACTTTCCTTAAATGCTTGACTAAACTGTTTGGGATTCATTCCATATTTGAATAATCCCACCCATTTTCCTTGTGGGTTAATTAACAAGATAGATGAAGTATGCTGTATTTGATAGGAAGCATTCGAGCGATCCTGGATAGAAAAAATCCCCAACTGACTTTGTAATTTGCGTATTTCCTGAATGTGACCAGTTGCAGCAATGAAATCAGGATGAAATGAACGAGTGTAATAGGACAATAAGGAGGGGGTATCTCGTTCTGGATCTAAGGAAACAAGCACAACTTGTAAATTGGGGTACATAGGATGAAGTTTAACATAAGCGCTTTTTAGCATATCTAAAGTAGCAGGGCAGACAGTTGAACAATGACTGAAGCCAAAAAATAATAATGTAAAATGGTGATAAAAATCTTGTTCCGTCAAGAGCTTATTTTGGAATCCTACTAATTTGAATGGTTTGATATCTCGTGCAACAGGAAAAATAATACCGGCATCGTTGGCTAAAGTAGTAGGGGTTGTTTGATGACGAAGATGATAAACGAATAATAAGGTTATCAATGCCGAACATAAAAAAATAACTAAAAAAATGATTTTTTGATTTGGAGTGGAGAAATTTATTTTCATGGTTAAGTAATCGCCAAATGATGATCGAGTAAGAGGATTAAAAATAATCCTGTTAAATAAATCAGTGAATAATGAAATGTTTTTAATGCGATTTGCTTGTCATTGCTCGCAAATTGCAATTTTAATGCATAAATAATTAAGCCAACATCTAATAATAACACGCCAATAAAATAGAGTTCGCCACTCATGCCAATGGCAAACGGTAGTAAGCTGCCTGCAACCGTTAGCAGACTATACAGGACAATATTAAATTTGGTAAAGGTGATGCCGTGAGTAATGGGTAACATAGGAACGGTGGTTTGCTTATATTCTTCATAGCGATGTAGGCAGAGTGCCCAAAAATGGGCGGGTGTCCAAGTGAAAATAATAAGTACCAGTAGCCAGCTTTCTGGATCGAGGCGTCCTGTTACTGCTGTCCAGCCAAGAAGTGGTGGCATTGCCCCAGCTAATCCCCCGATCACAATATTTTGTGAGGTGGCATGTTTTAAATAAAGCGAATAAATGCCCGCATAACCACCAGCTGCTAACAGGGTTAATAGCGCAGTGAGTGAATTAACAAAAAAATAGAGAATGCACAAACCGAGTGTTCCTTGTGTGATGGCAAATATTGAAGCAGCCATTAATGATATTTTTCTAGTCACCAACGGACGTTTTTTTGTGCGCTCCATCAAAGCATCGGTATGTCTATCAATAATGTGATTTAAAGTAGCTGCTGAGCCGGATACTAATGCAATGCCTATTGTGGCACTTATCCATATTGCCCAAGGAATAGAGTCTTTAGCTGCCAAATACATTCCTGTCCACGTAGTTAATAACATGAGCAAGATGACCCGTGGTTTGCACAAATTAAAATAATTACGAAATTTGAAGATCATAGGGATTATCTCGTGATCCAAGATGGGCTTTCACTAGAATAGTAATAATAGATAGTAACAAAAAAATAGCGACTGCTTGATGAATGAATGCGATCCAGATTGGGCGCAGCCAAATAATATTCAAAATACCGAGCGTGATTTGTAAGGCAATGAGAGCAAATAGAAAACCTGCTATGGAACGAAAAGACGAATGCGTAGCTAGAACGCATGCTAAGATGCTTAAATAAATTGCTGTTACAAGCGCAAAAAGACGATGTAGCATATGAATGGTAATTAAATCAGTATTTAAATTATTCCACGCTAAGTTGGGAAGTAATTTACCGTTACAATAAGGAAAATCAATACAAGCCAATCCTGCATCATGTGTGCTTACAAGACCGCCTAGTGTGATTTGTACGCCAACTATGACAAGTGCTATCCAAAGCCAAGGCAGAAGAGATTGACTAGAGTGAGAAGTGATAGCATAAGGAGATAGATACCTATCCAGATACATCCACCACAGTAAGCTCAGAATGGATAAGCCAATTAATAAATGAGATAACACAATCATCGGTTTAAGTTGTGCTGTGACAGTGAGCATACCTAGCATGATTTGAATTCCAAGAAAAGTAACGAGTAGAAGACTCATCACAATTGATTTTTTATCTTTAGCTTTTTTTGCAAATAAAATAGAGCATGATAGAACAAGAATAAGTAGGCCTTCTGTACCTGCTGCGTAACGATGAGCCATTTCTGTCCAGGCTTTTTTTACATTCACTGGCATCGCAGGGTAGCGAGTCAGAGCTTCTTGTAATTGTACGAGAGTATGCGGAGCAGTAATAAAGCCGTAACACTGTGGCCAGTCAGGGCAAGATAACCCCGCGTTAGTTAGTCGCGTATAAGCGCCCATGAGTATGACCACAAAGGCGAGGGCAAAGGTTAGGAGCACTAATTTAGTGTGGCGACGATATTTGGTTGAGATGAACCAATACTTAGACACAAATTTTTCCTTATAAAATACTCGGCCGCCCTTCGACTATGCTCGATTTAAAGCGATCCATATTATCAATAAGGTAAGGGCGATAGCAAACCATTGTAATGCATATCCAATGTGCCTTTCTGGACCCATGGTTATGATTTTCCATTCAATAGGATAAGCGGCAACATGGTGTGGGGTGATGATGAGAATGTAGGGGTAAATTTCTTCTGATAGTAGTTTTGCTATTTTTTGTAGATGAATGTATTCAACACGTAGTGGTGAGGTGTGAATTGAAGAATCATAGAAATCACCAAAAGCAACATAAGTAGGAGGAGTGTTTAACATGCCAGTGATGGTTATCGTACCACGGATTTCTTTGATAATAGGTAGTTTGGTGCGGTCAGTGTCTGCAGGAATAAATCCGCGATCGACTAATATAGGTTGAGATAATCCTTGAGCTTTAAATAATGAATAAATCTCATAGCCGATTTGTCCATAAAATGTTCTATTATCTAATAAAAACGTATGTTGATGATCGAATTCACCATGTAAAGTAACACGGTAAAATCGCAAGTCTTGTTTTTGAAAAAGCTGAGCTAAATTACGAGCAGTCAAGGGGGGGTGATTCATACGCTCGGTATGGCGAGCTAAAAGTAATTTTTTTTGATTTGCGCGCGTAAGCTGCCAAATACTTAAGCTAGTGAACAAGCTAATGAGCAAAAAGGCAAGCAGGGTTAATTTCCAATTTTTAATGTAGTGACGTTTTTTAATGCATTTCTCCTTATCTCGGAATATAATCTGAAATTGATACTCGTAAAATTATACAAACAGAGTTTCAAAAATGACATTAATAATTAAATTAATCATCGTGCTATTTTTGTTGGGTATTTTTTTCTCACTTGGCAGCGCGTTATTTTTTTTGGTGAAAGATAAAGGACGCTCCGATCGTACGGTAAAAGCTTTAACATGGCGTATTGCTTTGTCTTTAGTTTTGTTTATTTTATTATTAATAGCTTTTGCATTAGGATGGATTGCACCCCATCCAATTGCAATGTGAGGAGGCAATATGATGTTTCGTAATTTTGGTTCGCTCTTGTTGGTTTTCCTCATTTTGATGTTAATATTTGGGACGAGGCGCTTACGTGAATTAGGAAATGATTTAGCGGTAGCGATTCGTAGTTTTCGCAAAGGGTTACAAGAAGATCAAGAAGAAAAAGAAGGAAAGTCGCAATGAGTTTTAGTGTGAGCGAAGTGGTAGTTGTTTTATTAGTGGCACTCTTGGTTATCAAACCAGAACAGTTGCCAGATGTTGCATTTACATTGGGGCGTTTTACTCAATCTGTTCGACGCGCGCTTCTTAAGATTAAACAAGAGGTGAATGGTTTTATTGAGCCAACTGAAAAGTCTGATGAGCGAAAATAGTAATACCCTTCATTTTTTAATCGAATTGCGTACAAAGTTAATTTATTCTCTTATTTTGCTGCTTATCTTATTTACTGTTTTAATTTATTTTGCTAACGAGCTCTATACCTTGCTTGCTTTACCATTATTAAAATTTTTACCGCAAGGACATTTGATTGCAACACAAATTGTTTCGCCATTTTTTGTTCCTTTTAAGCTAGCTTTTTGGGTGGCTATGTTGCTAGCCATGCCATTTTTTCTTTATCAGTTGTGGACATTTATCGCTCCTGCTTTATATAGTAAAGAGCGCAGATTAGTGTGGCCGCTATTGTTTATTAGCAGTGGTTTATTTTATATGGGTATTGCTTTTGCTTACTTTGTTATCTTTCCTATTCTCTTTCGTTTTTTATCGCATACTGCTCCTCATGGCGTAATAGTCAGTCCTGATATTGCTGAATATTTAGATTTTACGATGCGTTTATTGTTAACGTTTGGCGTGTTATTTGAAATTCCGATTGGCATGACTTTGCTGGTTGCAATGAATATCTTCTCTCGAAGCCGATTTATTCAAATGCGTTCTTATGCTATTCTTGGCGCTTTTATTGTAGGCATGCTGTTTGCACCACCGGATGTGCTATCGCAAACACTCATGGCTATACCCATTTGTTTGTTATACGAGACAGGCATTATACTGTCAGCATTTGTGAGCAAATAAAAAAGCTGGCCATCTTTTGTTTGAATGATTAGAATTTCAGTTTATATCGAAAGGGTTATGCTGTGACAGATAAAATTGATCAAAGTCGGCGTTGTTTCTTGCGTCGCGCAACAACAGCAGTAGGTGGAATTGGGCTGGCAGCAGCATCGGTTCCGTTTCTTTCTTACTGGTTGCCAAGTGCTGATACAGAAGCTGCTGCTGCGCCTATCACAGTTGATATTAGTTCTTTACAACCACGACAACAATTAACCATTCCTTGGCGAAGCATGCCGGTTTGGGTGATTTATCGTGATCAAAGTATGTTGGATTCTTTACCCAAACTTGATAGCACGTTGCGAGATCCGCTAAGTGAGCAAGATCAACAACCTACCTATTGTAAAAACATGAATCGCTCGATCAAGCTGCCATTTTTTATTGTTATTGGCATCTGTACCCATCTGGGTTGTGTGCCTACTTATCGACCAGATGTGGCCAGTGTGTCTCCTGATTGGTTAGGAGGATTTTATTGTCCTTGTCATGGATCGAAGTATGATTTAGCTGGACGTGTTTACCAAGATGTGCCTGCACCATTAAATCTCAAAATTCCTAGGCATATGTATGTGAGCGAAACAGAAATTTTAATAGGTCAAGATCAAGAAGGTGTGGAGGGTGCGATATCGATTGGTTGATAACAATATTTGAAGAGAATGTTCATTAAACTGTGTCATTGCTTATGTAGACGAGGGACGTCGCGGCCATGGATGGTTTAAAGCGCCGAGTACAGGGATGTACGTTCCCGAGTTACATAAGCAATGACACAGTTTAATGAACATTCTCTATTTGAATGTGAGAAGTTGTAACAAAAGTGAGAAACAACGATGACAGAAAAAGCGATAAGCCAGAAAAACCGTTTGATGCAATGGGTAGATAAACGCTATCCATTAACAGAATTTTGGCAAAAACATTTAAGCAAGTATTATGCCCCGCGTAATTTTAATTTCTGGTATTTTTTTGGTTCTTTCTCCTTACTGGTTTTTGTCATGCAAATTGCGACAGGCATTTGGTTGGTGATGGAATACACGCCGACTGCAAACGATTCATTTGCTTCCGTCCAGCATATTATGCGTGAAGTTCGCTATGGTTGGTTATTGCGATTTATGCATACCACAGGGGCATCAGCATTTTTTGTTGTGGTTTACTTACATATGTATCGCGGATTAATGTATGGCTCTTATCAAAAACCTCGTGAATTAGTGTGGTTGATTGGTATGGTCATTTATTTTTTGCTGCTTATCGAAGCATTTACCGGCTACGTTTTACCATGGGGACAGATGTCTTATTGGGGTGCAGCTGTTATTACTTCTTTTGCTAGTGCGATTCCATATTTAGGCGAACAAATACTCATTTGGTTGCGTGGTGATTTTAATGTTTCAGGTGTGACATTACATCGTTTCTTTTCACTTCATGTGATTGCTATTCCATTATTTTTAGCGGCTTTAGTGTTTGTTCATCTTGTTGCCTTACACCATGTTGGTTCGAACAATCCTGATGGCATTGAAATCAAAGATAAAAAAGATAAAGAGGGTGTACCATTGGATGGCATACCTTTTCATCCTTATTACACTGTTAAAGATTTAGTTGGTGTCGTTGTGTTTTTATTTGTGTTTAGTGTCATTGTATTTTTTATTCCAATGATGGGCGGTTATTTTCTTGAGCATGACAATTTTGTGCCTGCTAATCCTATGGTGACACCATTAGAAATTTCTCCTGTTTGGTATATGACACCATTTTATGCGATATTAAGAGCTATTCCTAATAAATTAATGGGATTGATGGCAATGGCATCGGCTATTGCTATTATGTTTGTTTTGCCCTGGTTAGATAGAAGTCGAGTACGCTCGATTCGTTATAAAGGCATACTATCTAAAATTGCAATTGTAGTTTTTGTCATTAGTTTTATCGGATTAGGGTATTTGGGTAGTGAGCCTGTTTCAACGGTGCGTACCTTATTAGCACGCATATTTACCATTACTTATTTTGCTTTCTTTTTGTTAATGCCAATATATACTCTCATGGAAAAAACCAAACCTTTACCAGAACGGGTTACGGAATGATGCGTTATTTATTAGTGGTTTTATTTTTTTTATGTTCATCTGCAGCATGGCCGCAAAATTCTGTTGAGAATTTAGTGTTGGCAACCGCACCTATCGATCAATCGGATATGAATTCAATCAAGCGCGGCGCAACCTTTTTTGCAGCCAATTGTATGGCTTGCCATACGCTGGTTTATTTACGCTACGATAAAGTTGCTCAAGATGCAGGGATTACTCTTGATAAAATGCCGATTAATGTTAGTAATTGGCCGTTTGGAATTAAACCGCCGGATTTATCATTAGAAGCAAGCATTCGTGGTGTTGATTGGATTTATACTTATTTACACAGCTTCTATCAAGATAGCTCACGACCAACGGGCGTCAATAATTTACTTATTCCAAATACAGCCATGTCAGGCATACTTGCACCTTATCAAGGTGATCAAGTGCTGGTAACAAACAAAGTGAGTCTTGGGATTCTTTATAATGATACAAATTGGTATGATTTATTGGTATTGACTAAACAAGGCAGCATGACGCCTGAGCAATTTGATGCAACCATGGCTGATCTTGTTAATTTCTTAGCTTATGCCGCCGAACCTTTTCATGAAGAGCAGCGCCATCTTGGATGGTGGGTGCTTGGGTTTTTAGCGGTTTTATTTGTATTGATGTATTTTCTAAAGAAAGAATATTGGAAGGATGTCAAAAAGAATAAGTAAGTTATTTTTTCGAAGTTCATCGAATTTCTGTAGCGTATTATCCCGGCGTTTTGTCAAATTAAATAACGAAATTTTCGCTTGTTTTCTTCAATCTGATTATCCAGATAATGAATATCTTTATGAACGGCGATTGCATGTTCAAAAAAATAAATGTATGAAATTCATTTCAACTGTTACGGAACAAACGAAAATGTATGATCGTTTTTATTCTATTATGTTGGATTATTCGCAATTAAGGCATCGTGTTCCTGATCATACTATTTTTGAAATATGTCGACATGAATTAATCGCCATTCGGCAAGCGATCAATAACATATTGCAAAACATGATTTACTTTACTGTTAACGATGAAAGGAATATTGAAATTCTGCGAGAAAAAATTGATCGTTTTGAAGATATCTATCAGAATGTTTTACGTGTCACTGCTCGCGATCCAATAGCGTTCGTTTTATTTATTGATAGCCTTAAAATGTTTGGACGCACAAAATGAGTATAAACTATTTCAAGTTAATCACCAAACTAAGTATGGCTATCGCCATTGTGATCATACTGCATTATTATTTATTCTTAACTAATATTTATTGGGTACTATTGTCTGCAATTTTAGCTAGTCTACCAACGCATGGTTCAATTATGAGAAGGGGATTCATTATTCTTTTCATTTTGTTTATCGTCGTTATCATCATGCAGTTCTTTGTGCCTATCATTGTTCATGATCGCATGATAGATGTTATATTTGGTGTTGCAATAGGAACCTTTTGTCAATTGATATGGCCAATCAATCTGGTTCAAGAATTTAGTGAAGATATTTTACCCGTTTTGCAACAAGTAGCTGATTATCTTGAAACCAGCATTCTTCATTTTTCAGAAAAAGAATATTCACAAGAATGGTTTGAAAAAAAAATAAATTTAGAAAAAATGCTTTCAAAGAAAATCGCCTATCCAGAATGGGTTTTTGCAACTGGTTTCAATCCGGGATTGCGAGGAGGGTTTCGATTTTTTTTAATTCATTTAGATCGCATCATTGAATTATTATTTGCGCTTACCTATTTACTCGATCGGTTTATTACACAACATACAAATCAGATGATGCGTGATTTAATCATTCATTCCATGAAGGTTCATCATGAAATTTTTAACATTCTTATCAACTATTTCAAGCATAATCAATTGGGGTATTTTTCAATTGATTATGATAGCGATATTGCAACATTAGATAAAACAATATGGCAAATACTGCCTGCACGTTTAGAAGGCATTGATTTATCTGAGGAGCCACTGACATTGCTTGCTTTGGTACGCAACATAAAAGATACACGCAGGTGGCTATTAAAGTTATTATCGGCTTTGCCTGATGAGTGACTTAATATAAAGTAAGGCTTTATTACTACTCACATGCTGTTTTTTTGGGCATTCCTATTTTATCAAAGAGACGTTATACTGCTTTTCCTATTTTACTACCAAGGAAGCTTCACGTGGGAAAACGAACCCCTTTTTACGATTTGCACTTACAAGCCCATGCTAAAATCGTTGATTTTGCTGATTGGGATATGCCTCTTCATTATGGTTCTCAAATTCAAGAACATCATTCTATCCGTAAGCAAGCAGGTATGTTTGATGTATCGCATATGGGTATAGTTGATTTGCTTGGGCAAGATACCCAGCTTTTTTTGCGTCGCTTATTAGCAAATAACATAGATCGCTTAAGCTCAGGAAAAGCGTTATACACTTGCATGTTGAATGAGCATGGTGGGATCATTGATGATTTGATTGTTTATAAAATTGCCGATACTATGTATCGACTTGTAATCAATGCGGGAACCCGCGCAAAAGATTTAGCGTGGATGAAATCTCAAATTGTATCATTACGGGTAGAAATGATTGAACGGACTGATTTGGTCATGTTGGCTGTTCAGGGTCCTTTGGCAAAAGAAAAACTTATTCATTGCTTATCTTTGCCAGGCATAGAAACCATACAACAATTAAAACCATTTACTTTTATTGTACTTGGAGATTGTTTTATTGCGCGAACAGGTTACACAGGCGAAGATGGTTATGAGATGATTTTTCCAAGTAGTGAGGCTGCGACTTATTGGCAAGCTTGTCTTTTGGCTGGTATACAGCCTTGTGGATTAGGTGCACGTGATACTTTACGTTTAGAAGCGGGCTTAAATTTGTATGGATCTGATATGGATGAAACAGTTACCCCACTTGAATCTAATCTGACTTGGACGGTTGCTCTTCAGCCAACAGATAGAGATTTCATTGGTCGTGTAGCATTAGAAAAACAACTGAAAGAGGGTGTGAAAAGGCGATTGGTAGGTCTTATTTTAAACGGCCCTGGTATCATGCGTAATCATCAAAAAGTATTTATCACTCATCGTGATGAAGGCGAAGTGACAAGTGGTGGTTATTCACCAACTTTAGAAAAAAGTATTGCATTTGCGCGCTTGCCAGCTATAACCACTTCGCAATGTTTTGTTGAAATACGCAATAAACGTATTCCTGCACATATTGTTCCATTACCTTTTGTACGCAGCGGAAAGAAAATGGTAACTGTTTAGGTGATGGCGTCAATTTTAAAACGCGTTTAAAGATGGAGTAACAATGATGAGTAACATACCTGCAAGTTTGAAATATACCAAAACTCACGAGTGGATACGTAAAGAAGATGACTTCATTACCATTGGTATTACCGATCATGCACAAACGATGTTAGGTGATTTGGTCTATGTGGAATTGCCAGAAGTCGATACGAATGTTCATGGCGGACAGGAATGCGCTATTGTTGAATCGGTGAAAGCAGCTGCTGATATTTATTGTCCGGTATCAGGCGAAATTGTTGAGGTGAATCGTGCTGCGATTGAAAATCCACAACTGATTAATCAAGATCCTTATGGTAAGGGGTGGTTGTTTCGAGTGCGGCCTGATGAAAAAAGCAATTTAGCATTATTAAATGCAAATGAATATTCTAAAGTTGTTGCATCTGAAGCACATTGATGAGCGGAGTTATTTATGCCATTTGTTCCGCATACTAAACAAGATATTGAAGAAATGCTTAACATGATAGGCGCGCCAACAATCGAATCATTATTTGATGAAATACCAGATTCGCTTCGGCATGCTACATTAGAAGGTATTCCAGAGGGCATGTCTGAAATGGAGTTAAACCGCTTTGCACAGATGCGCGCCAAACAGGATGGTGAAATGTTATGTTTTATTGGTGCAGGCGCTTATGAGCACTATATTCCAGCTGCTGTTTGGGATGTGGCAACGCGAGGAGAATTTTATACAGCTTATACACCTTATCAAGCAGAAGCGAGCCAAGGTAGTTTACAGCTCATCTATGAATATCAAACCATGATGGCTAATCTAATGGCGTTAGAAGTATCAAACGCATCTTTGTATGATGGCGCATCGGCACTTGCTGAAGCAATTTTGATGGCAGCAAGGTTATCTAATAAAAAAGAAAAAATGAATATTTTAATGCCACGTTCAGTGCATCCACATTATCGAGATACAGTACATACCATTGTTACCCAGCAAGATATTCAATTGCTTGATGTTCCTTATCAACGTCATACGGGTCAAGTTGATGTCGATGCATTAAAAAAAATAATAACGTCAAACACAGTTGCTTTAGTCATACCTCAACCTAATTTTTTTGGTGTATTAGAAGAGGTCGATGTGTTGGCGGATTTAGCAGCAGAAAATAAATTAATTTCAATTGCTGTTGTTAATCCATTGGCAATGGCCTTATTAAAGCCGCCTGGCAAATGGGGCAAAAATGGTATAGATATTGCTTGTGGAGAGGGGCAGCCGCTTGGTATTCCATTAGCATCAGGTGGGCCTTATTATGGTTTTTTATGCAGTAAAAAATCGCATATACGACAAATGCCTGGCCGTATTGTTGGACGTACTGTTGATCTTGATGGTAAACAAGGGTTTGTATTGACATTACAAGCGCGCGAACAACATATACGGCGTGGTAAAGCCACTTCAAATATTTGCACTAACCAAGGCTTGATGGTTACTGCATCCACTATTTTTATGAGTTTAATGGGGCCTTATGGTCTTTTGCATCTTGCTGCGCTTTGTCATGAACGTACCCGGGCATTAAAAAAAGTGCTTACTGCTATTGCCAATGTGGAGCTTGCTTTTACTAGCCCTTTTTTTCATGAGATTGCTTTACGTGTCAATGTATCACCGGAATATATCTTGCAGCAATTAGCAAAAGAAGGCATACAAGGCGGTTATGCGCTTCAACAGACTTACCCAGAATTGGATAATGTATTATTGCTTTGTGCAACAGAAACGAAAACACTTGAAGATATTAACTTGCTTGCGCATTTTTTCACAAAAATAGTGCAGCTTTCATCACACACGGTAGTAGAAGGAAAACAAGGGTATGTCTAAGCTCATTTTTGAGGAATCACGTCGTGGTCGTTATGCAAAGGCGCAATGGTCACAAGACATGATTGAAGAAGATTCCTCTTTCTTTTTTCAACGAGGGAAGAAGAAAAATTTTGATGACATTCCTCCGTCCTTATTACGCGATGATCTACCTTATCTTCCGGAAGTTTCTGAATTACAAGTGGTACGTCATTTTACTAATCTTTCTAAAAAGAATTTTTCTATTGATACCCATTTTTATCCCTTAGGTTCATGCACAATGAAATATAATCCGCGAGGTGTGCATAAACTTGCATCCATTGCTGGGTTTTTACATCATCATCCGCTTGCACTTGAAGAAAATAGTCAGGGTTATCTTGCGTGTGTGTATGAGCTACAGGAAATGTTAACTATTGTAACAGGTATGAAGGGCGCAGCATTATCTCCTATGGCTGGTGCACAAGGCGAATTTGCTGGCGTTGCAATGATTAAAGCTTATCATTGTGCACGCAATGATCTAGCTCGTGATGAAATTTTAGTTCCTGATGCAGCGCATGGGACCAATCCTGCTTCTGCTGTTCAATGCGGATTTAAAGTGCATGAAATACCAACTGGAGCGGATGGCAACGTAGATCTTGAAATTTTAAAAAAAGTAGTTGGACCAAAAACTGCAGGAATGATGCTAACCAATCCATCGACTTTGGGCGTATTTGAGCAAAAAATTCAAGAAATCGCGAACTTGATTCATCAAGCAGGGGGATTGCTTTATTACGATGGTGCTAACTTCAATGCTATTTTAGGAAAAGTGCTTCCTTACGATATGGGTTTTGATGTGGTGCATTTGAATCTTCACAAAACCTTCGCTACACCACATGGAGGTGGGGGACCAGGTAGTGGTCCGGTTGTAGCAAATGAAAGATTATTACCATATCTCCCGATTCCGCGTGTGATCAAAGAAAATAATTGCTATCGATGGTTAACGGAAAAAGATTGCCCTGAAACAATTGGTCGATTATCCGCTTTTGCTGGTAACGCTGGTATTTTGTTGCGTGCTTATTTTTATGCGCGATTATTAGGTAAAAAAGGTATGGAACGCGTCGCTTTATTTTCCACATTAAATGCTAATTATTTATTGGCGCGTTTAAAGGCAGCAGGATTTACTTTGGCATATCCTGCTCGTCGTGCTAGTCACGAATTTATTATTACGCTTAAAAATGAGGCGAAAACATTGCATATTAGTGCGCAAGATGTAGCCAAACGGTTATTGGATTATGGTTTTCATGCGCCAACCATGTATTTTCCCTTGTTAGTTCCGGAATGTTTATTGATTGAGCCAACGGAGACTGAAAGCAAAGACATGTTGGATGCTTTTGCGGATGCTTTGATTAAAATTATTGAAGAAGCAAAAGTTGATCCCGCACTTTTAAAAAATGCTCCGCATACTTTGCCTGTGCGTCGATTGGATGAAGTCAAAGCAGCACGTGAGTTGGATTTGGTGTATCAACAAAAAGAACAAAAATAAGTAAAATATTATATAATCCTCTTTTTATTGCTCCCTTCGTCTAGTGGCCTAGGACATCGCCCTCTCACGGCGGTAACGCGGATTCGAATTCCGCAGGGAGCGGGCATATTAATCAATATGTTTCATGATATTGCATTTTTAATTTCTAAAGCTTGACGAATCGAACTATCTAAAACGAAACTCACGTTCGTTAATTAAGAGATCTTTTTGAATAGCAACAACCTCTGCATTCAACTCATGTTTATGATCATGTGCAAAAGTGTAATGAAGACCAGTGAAATTTAATTTATTTGTTTCGCATACATTTTTTAAATTTTGTAAATATTTTATATTATCATCTGTTGCAATAATGTTTGTTATATCTATTCTTAAAGTAGACAGATGTTTAACTACAGACGCAAGGATTAATCCTTTTTGATAATTGGCAGTAAATATTGTTGTAGCGCCAAAAGTATCACCAAAAATTTTTGGTTTACCTATGATTTCATAAGGTCTTAAATTTGCATTTTCTAATGGAGCTGCATTTTCAGGAATATCAAATTCTTGAGTAGCTATCTTAGAGAAATTAACACCCAATTTCTGTATGCTTTTGCAGGCATCTTCCTCAACAGAAGTTAATGCATCTGCTTTAGCTTTACCTGTTCGACGTGAAGTAAACCCTAAGACAATGAAACCTTGTTCAGCTAGGTTTTTTATATAACTAGCCATTTCTTCTTCGATTAATTGATACGGTGACTGTGCATAGGCAATTTCAACTAAAGAAGGGTCTTTTTTAGCTAATGAATCTATAAATTCCTTTCGTTCCCCAGGATATAAATCACTCATGATGCCTGGACGATCGAAAAGTGTTAAATCCAAATCAATTAAAATGAGAGTTTTTGAAGGATCAAGTTTATCTTTAGAAATTTTAGTGGATATTACTTCCGCCATTTTTGATACATTTTCAGCTTTTACAATAGAGGATTCATTTCGAAACATGTTCGCTCCTACGGATAGTCTATTTTATAACCAATGAAAATAATTTTCTTAATATTGGAGCCGCCATTTAAGGGCAAAGTGATATTTTTGTCAATAGCTAAGTTGCATTGATTGTTTGAATACTCAAAGATGCGGGTATCGTTTATAGCGACAGATTTTCGCATTAACGATCAATAAATTTTATTTATCGATATTATAATAACAATCTATTGTTTTTATAAATAGATTTCAGCTATTTTTATACTTCAATCATTTAAATATAGGGGAGTCATTATGTTGGCTATCGGGCAGCTTTTTCCAGCCTTTCATGTAAAAGGCGTTATTTCAGAAAATAGTGAAGATGCTTTTATTGATGTTACCCATACAACACATCAAGGTAAATGGCAGGTTTTTTTCTTTTGGCCAAAAGATTTTACTTTTGTATGCCCAACGGAAATTGCTGAGTTTGGTCGTCTCAATCAAGAATTTGTCGATCGAGATACTAAAGTGCTTGGTGTGAGTACAGATTCTGAGTTTGTACATTTAGCCTGGAAGCAGCAGAAAGATGAATTACGTCATTTACCTTTTCCTATGTTATCCGATATCAAGCGTGAATTAACGGAAGGGTTGGGTATTTTGGATGAAAATGAAGGTGTTGCTCAACGTGCAACATTTATTGTTGATCCAGCAGGCATGATTCGTTTTGTAATGGTGACTGATCTAAATGTGGGCCGCAATCCTAAAGAAGTATTACGGGTACTCGATGCACTTCAAACCGATGAGTTATGCCCTTGTAATTGGCAGAAAGGTGAAAAAACATTAGAAGGCGCTTAAATGAAGGAGAAAAACATGAGTATTGAACAATTAAAAAATAAACTGCCTGACTATGCTAAAGATATCAAGTTAAATCTCGCGAGTGTCCTTACAGAGGAAGGTTCGGGTGATTTAAGTCAAAAGCAGATTTATAGTATTGCGCTTTCTGTCGCATATGCATCAAAAAACTTTTTATTAATAAAATCTATTTTTGATGAGGCCAACACAATTTTATCTGACGCTGATATTTGCGCTGCTAAATCGGCTGCTACCATTATGGCAATGAATAATATTTATTACCGTTTCATTCACTTGATTAGCGATAAATCTTTTTCAGCGCTGCCAGTCAAGTTGCGCATGAATGTTATTGGAAATCCAGGCAGTGATAAAATTGATTTTGAGCTTAGCTGTCTTGCAGTATCAGCCATCAATGGGTGCGGTATGTGTATTGATGCACATACAAATGCATTAATAAAATCGGGTGTGAGCAAGTTAGGAATTCAATCTGCTGTACGCATTGCTTCTGTCTTGAATGCTGTTTCTACAGGAATAGAAATTGCGTAATTGTTCTCATTAGTTTCAATTCTCTCGGATTACAAGTTTTTCAGGTTTATCCATCTGTTGATTTCTTTAATCGTGTCATCAATTTGATTCGGTAAATTTAAACGTTCTCTAAATACACCTAAACCGCGCAAGTGGTTGCTCCACAATGCTCGCAAGCTTTGTATACCGGTGGAATCAAAATTAATTGATAACGATATTGGTGTTCCACGACGGTTAAAAGTAGCTTTAATTGAATTAGTCAGTTTTTCAGTATCTAAAAAATCTGGTTCACGAATCATTACAAGCAAGTCATGATAATCTTTCATTCTGCTATTGATGGCACCCTTGGAAATAATTGTCTCAAGTTTTTCTGAAAAAATTGCCTCTGGCGGATAGACGTATAAAGAAATTTCACCAGCAAAAATCGGCTTACCTTTATATTCAAATGGATTAAATGTTGTCTCTACGGGCACAACCATATCACCAATGCCGATATCAACTTGAATTTTGTCACGCATCTTTCCAAACTGCGCATCTAGTGTTATTCGAAAACCGGAGTATTCTATGTGTGGTTGATTTAATTCCTCTGCCGAAAACCATGTGAAGGAAAATCCGTCCTCAGAGTCAGTAGCGGCTACTTCTTTGATAACTTTTTCAATATTTTGCATTTCACTTTTAATTTTCGTTATTAGAAAATCGATATCGATGGTTTCTCGATTAATAGCGATGTACTGAGCAAGCAGTAATCCACCTTTAAAAATAAATTTATCTTGGTATGGGGAATCGGATAGCCTCGCTAAAAATCGCTCTAAAAGTAGTTGCTTCCAAACTTTATTGAGGGTGGTTTCTTTTTCTGTGGCAATTGTCTTTAATCGTTCTTTCAGTGCTGCTTCATTCATAGTGTCATCGCTATTAAAAATGGTTCGATTTTTATTCTGAGTTTTTTAGCATATTTTCTGATTTTCTCTAAATCTATTTTTTCAGAGCCTTTCTTCGTCAGTGCTATTTTTAAAGCTTTTAAAGCTGTCTCACGCCCTAGATAGCGGAAAGCATCTACAATAGTTCGTTCACGATCAAAAATAGGCAAGGTAACATTACCAACTTTAATTGTGGTTTTACCGAGCGTAAGATTTCGCATTCTAACCACTTTCGTGGTTGGCAAGGCGCGATGAATTGTCTCGTTCCTTATCGCTATCCAATGCTGTAAGGACATTTCTTCAGTGAAGTGATATAAGGACAGTGCCGATGTGAGACAAATGACCCCATCTTTTACTCTTTGCATTGCTTCAATGAGGTCTTCCCAGCGGAAATCATCGAGTACAGGGGCGTTTGCGCCACGATAAACTCCATGGCCAATGCGCGTCAATTCATTTTGCTTCACATAGTAGGCAAGTGTTGATGGGCTAACACCGTAAAGATGCGCCTCCTTGCTTGTAAAGCATGGAGCGAGTAGAAGGGGCTTCAGTTTATCTAGGGCATTTTTAAGTTTCATATCCATAACTTAATATTGACACTCAAATATGTCAAGTGAGTGTCAATATTAAGTTATGAGAAAAGTATGTTATGTAGCAAAAAGAATCAAGTAAAAATTATATAATTCATTAGCTTAACTTATATTGAGCGGTCTAATGGTGGGGGATAGGTCATCACCAACTTCTACTTTAAGTCTTTGCAATCCGTATTAGATTAACGGCAGATTTTGATGGAGATAAGCTTTTTTATGCGTCCATGCGTCACAATTTCGCCATTATTTTTTGAATATGTGCGGCGATTTCTTCTAGAACAATTGTCTTTGCAGTAGATTTTCGCCATACCATGCCAATGGTTCGAGAGGGTTTGGGTTTGCTAAAGGCAAGATAACAAATACCATCATTTTTTCTACATGCAAGCGCGGGTAACAATGTTATGCCAACACCTATCGCCACCATGTGCCGCAACGTTTCAAGGCTGGTTGCGCGAAATTTTTTAGATTCACGCGCATCTACCGCGTGGCATATTTCAAGTGCTTGCTCACGCAAACAATGACCTTCTTCTAGTAAGAGTAAATGAGTATCGCGTAAATCACTTTGTTTAATGGTTTTACGTTTGGCAAGAGCATGCGCTGGTGTGAGAGCGAGCATAAATTCTTCTGTAAATAAAGGAGAAGTTGTGAATGTAGATTCAGTAAGAGGCAAGGCTAATAATGCTGTATCGAGTTTGCCTTGTTCTAGTTTTTCAATAAGATGAGCAGTTTGTTCTTCAACCAAGTAAAATTCGAGTTTAGGAAAAGCAGCGGATAATTTTGGGATGATATGAGGTAATAAATAAGGCGCGAGAGTTGGAATAATGCCCATTTTTATTTCGCCACTGTAAGGATCTTTAGCTAATTTAGCGGTTTCTCGTAATTCTTCTGTTTGATTTAAAATTTGTCTTGCTTGTTTTGCTACTATCAAACCAATGGGTGTGAGCATGACAGATTTATTGGTACGTTCGAGCAATTGTACACCCAAGTACCTCTCTAGTTTTTTTATTTGCATACTTAAAGCGGGTTGACTAACAAAACAAGCGTTAGCTGCTTTTCCAAAGTGTCGATAGTTGGCGAGTGCCACTAAATATTGTAGATCGCGTATGTTCATGGGATCCTATAATAAAAAATAGTTATCAACATGATAACATCAATATACTGTAATTATCAATGGTAATCCGCTATTTTCCTTTCACCACACAGGCCAACAAAGGGAAATAGCATGAAAGTAAAATTAATCATTGCTTTTCAACAAGCTTTGCGCGAGTATTGTCGTCAATCAAGTCGCGGCTATCGTTTCGGATTTTTTTCACGATGGCGACATCGTTTTAATAAAACTCAAACACTTGTTGCATTGGAAAAAGCTCTCTATCAGAGTGAAAATGATGATGAAGCTTTATCTATTGTATTGGAGCATTTTTTATCTAAACAAGCTACTTTTCACAATCATTCTTTTAACAATTATTTTATTGATGAATTGAAAAAATCGATTTTCAGTATTCATTGGAATTGTTTTACTCCTCACGCAATTGCCATGTATCAGGGCCCGCTTTATCGTGGAACAAGTCAGCCACCCGGTAAAATATTTACTAATGGATTTAAAGAACTTTCACATTCTATGCAAGTCGAAGACTATTTGAAATTCCGCACCAATCGTATTGGTGTGTCCACATCAAAAAATTTTGATTGTGCAAAAGAATATGCCATGAATAGTAAGCGTAGTAGCCATATTCGTTATATTTATGCGATTAATTATCGAGGCTGCAAAGGATATGATATATTAGAAAGTGGAAAAGCTAGAGGATTAAGTTTTAATCGATTGTTTCATAAAGATCGTTTTTCTAGCTGGAAAAACCATAAACACGAAGTAAACATTAAAGGGCATATTGTGCGAGAAGATGTGATTGGAGCATGGCAAATCATACATGATGAAAATTTAATATGGCTGGATAATCAGTATTATCTGAAGCATGCTAAGTTTCAGTATGAACCAATCGCGCTGTTTTGATCATCTGTGCCATTTCTTGTAATTGTGAGGATGAAACTTGATTAGATAATGCTGAGTAATAGACCGTATAAACAGCATCTATTCCATTAAATGTTTTACCAATTTGAATTTGATTAGGTTGATTATCGCAATTCATCATATCCACTTTATAAGTGACAAATGTTGTTGTTTGTTTGATGATCATCGCATTGACTCGTCGACAATGATCGTAAGCGTATTTCATTTTATTCAATGCCATTTTTTTGGCAGTTATTTTCGGCTCATCAAGATAAGCCACCACCTCGGTTTGCACGCTTTGTGTCCAGCGCGTAGCACTTTCTCCTCGAGGAAAAAGCATAAGATTTCTTTTATTTTTATCCGGGTGATCATCTTCCCAATCTTGTTGCAATAAAGACAGTTCAATTTTTTGTGCAGCGGGTCGAATAACATAATCATTTTTTAATACCATCTCTGCTTGTTGTTGATCAAATGGTTGGAGAGAATTGATAGGGGAGCAGGCGGATACCATTAAACAGAGGATAGGTAGTGAAATTAAGCTATTTTTCATTTCAATTCCTTGAAATTAGCATATTATAAGGATAATATATCCTCATAATATGCTAATTTCAAGGAATAACATGTTTATTCCAAGATTATATCAACTTGCTGATTATCTTAAACCAGGTAAGGTATTAATTATTTTCGGGCCGCGGCAAGCGGGTAAGACTACCTTGGTCAATCATTATTTACATCGTAATCCCTATCAATATCGGTTTGAAACAGGTGATAACATACAAATTCAAGATATTCTTTCTGTTCCAGATTTACCTAAATTGAAAGAATTCGTTGCTGGATATGAACTGCTTGTTATTGATGAAGCACAAAAAATTAAAAATATTGGTGAGGTGCTAAAATTACTGATCGATCAGATACCACAACTTCGTATTATTGCAACAGGCTCTTCTTCATTTGAATTGGCTGGCCAAATAGGAGAGCCTTTAACTGGAAGAAAAATTACACTTAATTTATTTCCAATCGCGCAGTTTGAATTAATTCGCATTTATAATAAGCATGATTTACGACAACAATTAGAAAATTATCTTATTTATGGCAGTTATCCTGAAATCGTTGTGGCAGAACAAGTAGAACAAAAAAGAGAACTGATCACGGAAATAATGCAATCATATTTGTTAAAAGATATTTTATCTTTAGAAAAAATTAAAAATTCTAAAATTTTATTAGATCTTATTCGCTTGCTCGCTTTTCAAATTGGAAAAGAAGTTTCATTATCAGAGCTTGCTATGCAAATAGGAATAGATGGAAAAACGGTCGCGCGTTATTTGGATTTACTTGAAAAATCATTTGTTATTTATAATTTACGCGGCTATAGTCGCAATCTTCGCAAGGAAATAACTAAAAAAAGTAAATATTATTTTTATGATAATGGAATAAGAAATGCTATCATTGCTAATTTCAATTCATTGAATTTACGTAATGATATTGGCGAGTTATGGGAAAATTTTATTGTAATAGAAAGAATTAAAAAACAAATTTATCAACACATGCATGTTAATAATTATTTCTGGCGTACCTGGGATCAGCAAGAAGTGGATTTTGTTGAAGAGCGTGCAGGCCAATTATTTGGGTATGAAATAAAATGGAAAATGCCACGTCAATTGAAAAAACCGAAAGATTGGTTAACAACTTATGAAAATGCGCAATTTAATATTATACATAACGAAAATTATCTAGAGTTTATTGCTTAGTTCATCTGGATAGTTCACATTATTTCCCCACATGATGCCACCGGATTGTCCAGAACCATTATAAACATTTACTATCATGCCATGAACGTTATGCCGGAGTAATGTAGCTTGATCTTCGGTTAATTTTTCTAAAAACCAACGAGATAATTCTTCAATCGTGATATTAATAAGAGGCAAGATGATCACATCCTCTTTTGGAAATGGAATTTTTTGTTGGTTAAAATGGGCAATCACATAATCTTTATCACTGTCAATACGAAGATAAGGTGATTGGTTTGGCAAGAGAAAACGTCTATCTAATTGTTCACAAAGCGCTGCTATTTTTTTCTTATAAAATCGATAATCAAAAGACAAACCATTTGTTTCGATTTTAATGTGAAAGACAACATGAACATTATAATTATGTCCATGCAAATGCTCGCGCTCCGTGGCGGAGAAAATAGTAAAATGTCCGGCTGAAAAGGAAAGCTCTTCTTTATGAATTTCTAAATGTGCAAATCGCGACACGTTTTACTCTCTTTTTAAGCTTGTGGTTTAACAAAAGTATTGATCGCTGTATCTGGCGATAAGTCAAATAGCATGGGATTGTGATTGTCTGTTATTTCAAATGATTCTTCAAGGTCTGCTGTTAAATTTCTAGAAACAAAAATATAATTTTGTCGATAGGCAAAATCAGATGATTTTTGTTGGCTTTGTAATGCAATTTGCTTGAGCATGTGTGGTATAGAAACCCACAGATAGTTGGGATAAAAGATTTTGTCGCCCAGTTTAATGTGTGAGGCTTCTAATTCTCGATAAAGGAAAAAATAATCTATCTGGTTTCGCTCGATGGTATCAATAAACCATACCTCATCCATTGTTTTTAATATCAAACGTAATGCTTTTCGTTCTTGCTCGCTATGATCCATGTACTCCTCTATATTGAGAATCCCGATTTTTTTAATATGATTAGGATCGGCTGATAATTTTTTTTGTAAAGATTGAAGAAATTCAAATACATTTTCCATGTTTGGTCTATGCTCAGGATTGTCATGAGTCATTTGTAATAGGAATTGGATAATATTCGCGCATAACACATGATCGGGTATACGGTTAAAAATACTAATAGGAGGGGTGTCCGGATCGGATAAGCGGTATTGTAATTCCAATTTGTTTTCGGGGCAAAACACGCGATAGCGTTGTGCATCCGGCATAATCATATTACCTAGTTTGCGACTAGCAAAAATATCACCTAATAATTCCGCGAATGTTATCCCCAAAGCGTGGACTTCAGTTTTTTCATTATATTTGTAACGATTATCTGATAATCTTAATTCTAAAGCCATGTAACCAGGTGTGCCACAAGCTGTTTCTTTCGTTACTTCATGACCAAATAAACTAAATTGAAAATCAAGCAAACTTATTTCATAAGTAACAGGGTGGATCATGATATTTCCGGGTTTGATATCGTTGTGTAATAATTTTTTTAAATGAAAATGATGTATAGCGTTATATATATTCATCATCATTTGAATCCAATGACTAATAGGTAAAATAGGATTCGTTCTTGAAAAGGCGTCCAGATTCATTCCTCGGAGTAATTGCATACCAAGAAGTTGATGGGTTTTAGATCCCACAGATCTTTTTGTAAGTCCAATGGTTTGGTTGAGATGATGCAGAATATCATATTCATCATCTGGGATTTGGGCAGTTGATTCTTTTTGAATTTTTAATGCAAACCACTCGCTTGTTTCCAAGTTTTGTATCAGCTTCACTTTACCATAAGCACCTTTCCCTAATTGTTTGTTGTGTTTTTCACCAAAATAAATTGCATAATAATGATTTTTATTTTCCCGTGGATGATGAAATTTGAGGATGTTATAAAAATTTCCGTTCTGAGTGCCTGTTTTTACTCGATATAACTCAGGATTGTTGTCAAAGAATGCTAGCGTGTTCTTTATTTCTTCATCAGTCAGCAATTTGCCATTCTCATATAAATGAGAGAGCGAAATGTTGGGATGCAAATAAGGAAATTTTTCTTCTTTTAAGATATGTTTGTTTTGCGAAGATCGAAAATAACCATGCTCATGGACCATCGGATACCCCCTTTAAGGAAAATCGTACTTATAAATCCCTTCTTCTATCCTGCGATTGAAATCCTAATGGTGCAAGCGACATTTTTTTACCAATAGCCATCACCTTTACCCGTTCGCCCATTTCCATTGGTAAGGTTAGGCATTTAATGGCTTGATGAAGCTTTATGGCTTCTATGGGAGAAAGATGTTTTTCTGCTATTATAGCAAAATCAAGGAGGCCGCAGGCTAATAAAAAAGCAGCTTGGGTTGTGTAACCGAGTAATTGAGCATCTCTTTCTGTGGCGATTTCGATGACACGGGTAAAATCCACATGAGCAGTAATATCTTGTTGTCCTGGTAAAATAAGAGGATTGGTATGATAGCGATGTTGATAAAAGCAACTTAATGTGCCATGGGTACGTTTAGGATGATAATATTCGCGTTGCCCATAACCATAATCAATGAATAATAAAACACCTTGATCGATGATTGATATAATGGATTGTAAAAAAGCGGTTAAACCCAAATTAATTTCTGATTCATAGCCATCAGGTAGAGAAAAAGCGAGCTGAATAGGGGTGACTTTAGTCATTAATTCATGAGTAGTTGGTTTTGTTATTGTCCAAGCAAAGGTGTTTTTTTTCCAAGTTACGCAACGCTCCATCATCATCTGATCTTTAATATGAAAACAATGTACAGGCAAAGCATCGAGGACTTCATTTGCAATGACTATACCAGAAATTTTTTCTGGTAATTGATCTAACCACATCATATGCGAATAAAGATGCGGACAAGCAGATTGCAGAAAACGCTGTTGTTTTTCACGCAGCTGCTTACTTTTTTCATAAATATAATAAGTAGTTGGAGTGTAACCAATGGTTTCAAGATAAAGAAGCAAATCTTTGGCGAATCGACCGGTGCCAGCGCCCAACTCAAGAATTTGATTTTGGCCACTATGCTCGAAAATTTCGCGACATTGTAGCGCAATGCATTGTGCAAATAAGGGGGAGATTTCAGGAGCAGTAATAAAGTCACCCTGTTTCCCAAGATCGAAATGTAATGAATTGTAATATCCCCATTCGTGGTGATACAGAACAAGTTCCATAAAATCAGCAAATGAAATATAACCATCCTGATTTTCTATTTTTTCTTGAAGGTATTGAATGAATGTATTAGAAGGTAAGATCATAAGTGTTTATAATAATATAACTATCTCAAAGGAACATCTATGCGTAAGCATTCATTAGCTTCAAAGGTAGTAGTCATTACAGGCGCGGCGCGACGAATCGGCGCTGAAATCGCTCGCACATTGCATGCAGCTAATATGAATATTGTACTGCACTACCATGTTTCAGAAGAGGAAGCAGTGGCTTTGTGCCAACAATTGAATCAAAAACGCCCTGCTTCAGCCGTTGCTCTTCGTGCTGATTTACAAGATTTTGAAAGTGGTAAAGCATTTATTCAACAAGCTGCTGACACATGGAAGCGATTGGATGTGTTAATTAATAATGCTTCTCGCTTTTATCGAACTACATTTGGAAAAATTACCGAGTTCGCTTGGGATGATTTGTTAAATAGCAATTTAAAAGCGCCATTTTTTTTGTCACAAGCAGCAGCGCCGTTTCTCGCTGTTCACCAAGGATCTATTCTTAATATTACCGATGCCCATATTGATTCTCCACCTCGCGATTATTCTGTTTATTGTATATCTAAAAGTGGTTTAGTGATGTTGACCAAAGTATTAGCTAAAGAATTAGGGCCAGCTGTTCGAGTTAATGCAATAGCGCCAGGCGTTATTTTATGGCCAGAAGGTGAAAATGCATTAACTAAAGAAGAAAAACAAAAAATCGTTGATAAAACAATATTATTACGAACTGGGCAGCCTGAAGATATTGCCAAAGCAGTATTATTTTTTATTTGTGATGCTGATTATATTACTGGGCAGATGTTAAGTGTAGATGGCGGTCGCATTTTGTGTGGTGACTGACAGTAGAGAGCTCGGATGAGTTTATTTCGAATTAAATTTATTTCAGCAACGCGTGTGAGATGGTATCCCAATTATTGGGATATGATTGCTTTGGTTTTAGTGCTTGCCATTATTTCTTTATTTGCTTTTGTTGCTAAAGGAATGACAACTCCTTATAAACTTGGGCAGGCGATTCCTATTTCATTAAACCCAGCAGCTCTTCCCTTTTATGCTAGTCGCACAGTAGTACGTATGCTGATTGCATTATTTTTTTCCTTATTATTCACTTTTATTTTTGGTACTTGGGCTGCAAAAAGTCGGCACGCTGAACGTATTATTATTCCTGCTATCGATATATTACAAGCTGTGCCTATTTTAGGTTTTTTGTCTGTTACGATTGCTAGTTTCATTCGGCTTTTTCCTGGTAGTTTATTAGGGCCGGAATGCGCAGCAGTTTTTGCTATTTTTACTTCGCAAGCATGGAATATGGCTTTTGTTTTTTTTCAAACCGTGCGTTCTATTCCAGCGGATCTTGTGGAAACAGGGCAAATGTTTAATCTTTCTGCTTGGCAGCGTTTTTGGCGCATCGAAGTACCGTATGCAACTCCTGGTTTATTGTGGAATACAATGGCTTCCATGTCGGCAGGATGGTTTTTTGTTGTAGCAGCAGAAGCGATCACTGTTTCAAATCAAGATATTTTGTTACCAGGGATAGGTTCCTTTATTGCAGTTGCCATTAAAGCCGCTGATTTGCGAGCAATTGGTTACGCGGTGTTAACCATGTTTATTGTTATTTTGATTTATGACCAACTTTTATTTAGGCCACTCGTTGCGTGGGCTGAAAAATTCAAATTAGAACAGCAAGCAACAGAGAAATCAGCAGAATCTTGGGTGATGAATTTATTTCGCCGTACACGTTTAATGCGTCGATGGGGAGCTACACTCGGAGAATTGTTTGATGCGTTTGTAAACATAAAATTTTTTCGGTCTGCCGAAGACATTCTTTTTTCAAAATCTATTTTTCAAAAAGATAGTGGGAAATGGGCAACCATTTTGTGGGAAATAGGAATTGTATTGGCGGGTATACTAGCATTCATTTTCTTGTGGCGTTTTGTAGCTCATCATATTTCATTTACTGAAATTCGCTGGGTATTGGTGCTTGGTCTTATCACCACTTCCCGCGTATTTATTCTTATTTTGCTCTGTTCATTCATTTGGGTTCCCCTTGGTATTTGGATAGGATTGCGACCTCATGTTGCGCAGGTCGCGCAAGCAATTGCACAAATTCTTTCGGCTTTTCCTGCCAATTTACTTTATCCATTTATTGTGATGTTTATCGTTTATTATCACTTGAATCCCAATATTTGGTTATCGCCACTCATGATTCTCGGCGCACAATGGTATATTTTATTTAATATTGTTGCTGGTGCATCGTTAATTCCTAAAGAATTGTTAAGGGTAGCGGATAATTTAAATGTAACAGGATGGACGCGTTGGCGCCGATTATTATTACCAAGTATTTTTCCTTATTATGTGACAGGAGCAATTGCGGCAGCAGGAGGCGCGTGGAATGCAAGTATTGTGGCAGAAGTAGCAAGTTGGGGTAATGAAAAATTAGTGGCAACAGGATTAGGTTCATACATTACTCAATATACGACAGCTGGAAATTTTCCTCGTATTGCATTAGGAATTGGTATGATGTGTCTTTTAGTGCTGATTATTAATCGTTTGATTTGGCGGCCACTTTATGTGTATGCAGAGAATCGTTTTGTTATTGGAGTAAGTGATGTCTGATCCTATTATTGAAGTGGTGGCTATGCAAAAATATTATAAAACTGGCGATAAGCAAGATCGTTTGGTTTTACATCATATCAACTTCAAAATGTATGAAGGAGAAATTGTTGCAATTCTTGGTAAATCGGGTTCGGGTAAATCCACCTTGTTGCGTATTATTTCTGGGTTAACTGAACCCAGTTCAGGAGAAGTTTATTATCGAGGTCAATTAGTAACAGGGCCGGTGCGTGGTATTTCCATGGTATTTCAAACGTTTTCTTTATTGCCATGGCTAACGGTTTTACAAAATGTTGAGTTGGGGTTAGAAGCACAGGGGTTACCTCGCAAGGAACGGCGAGATCAAGCATTAAAAGTTATTGAACTCATTGGCCTAGATGGGTTTGAAACGGCACTTCCTAAAGAATTATCAGGTGGTATGCGACAACGTGTGGGTTTTGCTCGTGCATTAGTTGTGAAGCCTGATATTTTGATGATGGATGAACCCTTTTCCGCTTTGGATGTCTTGACGGCGGATACCTTAAAGAATGACTTATTGGATTTATGGCAAAGTAGAAGAATAGGAATCAATGCAATTTTACTAGTGACGCATAGCATAGAAGAAGCAATTGCCTATGCAGATCGCATCATATTGTTTGATACGGATCCGGGTACAATTCGCTCGGATGTTAAAATTAATTTACCCTTTCCTCGCAGCGATTTAGATCCACGATTTCGTAATCAAGTGGATCGTATTTATACCTTAATGACAACGGAACCTCAAGAAACAAGTATTCAAGAAGAAATAATCGATATTGGATATCGTTTGCCCGAAGTAAATATTGAAGAGATGACAGGCTTATTAGAAATATTAGATTCTCCTCAGCATCAAGGAAAAATGGATTTACCTGTGCTTGCTGAAACACTGACGCACAACTTGGATGAGTTGCTTCCATTAACTGATTTAGTGCAAATTTTACATTTCGCAAAAGTGTCTGAAGGAGATATTACTATTTCTCTGGAAGGTAAAACGTTTGCTGAGGCGGATATTTTAGAACGCAAGAAAATTTTTTCTATTCATCTTACTAAATATATTCCGCTTGCTCGTTATATTCATAATCAATTAATTCGTCATCCTAGGCATCG
>Ga0155613_1053_pt1 | contig 30500 bp, 28 predicted proteins | sample RifCSPhighO2_12_FD_107270 | JGI IMG/M metagenome (GOLD analysis project Ga0155613, IMG submission 107270) | Gammaproteobacteria bacterium RIFCSPHIGHO2_12_FULL_37_34
AATTCAGAAGTGAGCCTAGCATCCCAAATCCACCATGCTCCCCACATGGGTTTACCCCACAGGCTGCCTGTTAATAAAGCTAGAAAAGTAAATCCTGCTCCTATAGGAGCGCTATGCTTGATTATTAATGATCCTAGCTTCAGTCGAAAGACGAGCGAAGAAACCGCAGCTAGTGCCATTACCGCATAAATAAAAAGCGAGAGGAAAGCACAAGGCGCATGAACATAAATAATACGAAATCCATCGCCTTGTAAGTAATCGGCAGGAGCTAACATTAGCCCACCAATTATTCCGTAAGCAAAAGTTAGTAAAAATAAAAAAGTTAACCACGGCATGATTTTGTTAGAGATAGAAATAAATTTTTTTGGCGATGCTAAATAGGCAAAGAATGACCACATCCTTTTTTCTCTCTTAGTAAGTAGGTCAAAAGCTTATCAAAAAGTGGAAATAATAACAATAAAATCGTTGTGTTTTTTTAGGATGCGTTTGGAATTATATTTCACCGATCTGGTACAATAAATTTATTTACTTAATATAGATTGGACTGCAAAGGAGTGCAACAATGCCATTAAACGTTACCCAACAATTGATTCAATCTCATCTCGTTACAGGTAAGATGCATCCTGGAGAAGAAATTGCCTTAAAGGTTGATCAAACGCTTTGCCAGGATGCAACTGGAACGTTAGTGATGCTCGAATTAGAAGCGATGGGCCTAAATCGAGTGGAAACAGAATTATCCGCGCAATATGTGGATCATAATCTGATTCAAGAAGATTATAAAAATGCCGATGATCATTTGTTTTTAAAAAGTGCAGCAGAACGATTTGGTTTGTGGTTTAGTCGACCTGGAAATGGTGTGAGCCATCCGGTACACATGGAATTTTTTGGTAAGCCTGGAAAAATCATGGTGGGATCGGATAGTCATACTTGTGCAGCAGGGGCGATTGGTATGTTGGCAATCGGTGCGGGTGGATTAGAAGTTGCAATGGCAATGGCAGGGTATCCTTACAATGTCAATATGCCTAAAGTATTAGGTGTAAAGTTAATAGGAAAATTACCTGATTGGGTGAGTGCTAAAGATATTATTTTAGAAATGTTGCGTCGCCATGGTGTAAGAGGCGGTGTGGATTGCGTGATTGAATATGATGGGCCTGGATTAAAACATTTAAATATATGGGATAGGCACGTCATTGCTAATATGGGTGCAGAATTAGGTGCAACCGGAACTGTTTTTCCAAGTGATAAAGAAACGCTAAAATTTTTGCGCGAACAAGAACGCGAACAAGATTGGGTAGAAATAATAGCAGATAAACAAGCCACATATGATTTGCAAGATACGCTTGATCTTTCGAAATTAGAACCATTAATTGCATTACCTTCTAGCCCTGGCAAAGTCGTACCAATACGCGAAGTAGCAGGACGTGATTTATATCAAGCTTATATTGGGTCATCGGCAAATCCTGGTTATCGTGATTTTGCTATTTCAGCACTCATGGTAAAAGGAAAACGTATTAGCCCACACGTTTCATTTGATATTAATCCAGCATCCAGAAATATTCTCGAAGAATTAGCTAATAATGGTTTGCTCGCTGATCTTATTCATGCTGGTGCGCGTATTCATCAAGCGGGTTGCAATGGTTGTATTGGTATGGGACAAGCACCAGCAACAGGACAAAATAGTTTGCGTACGGTACCGCGTAATTTTCCTGGTCGCTCAGGAACAAAAGAAGATAGCGTCTATTTGTGTAGCCCGGAAGTTGCAACAGCATCTGCGTTGATGGGCAAAATTACCGACCCACGTGATTTAGGTATCTATCCTAAAGTAAAATGGCCAAAAAAATGGGTGCTTAATAAAGCAATGTTACAAGCACCATTGGCATTGGAAGAAGCGCGTGAAATAAAATTAGTAAAAGGGCCGAATATTGCTTTACTTCCTACATTTATACCAATAGCAAATGATCTTAAATTAACAGTGTTATTAAAAGTAGGGGACAATATTTCAACAGATGAAATTTTACCAGCAGGCGCACGTGTATTGCCTTATCGTAGTAATATTCCAAAAATTAGCGAATTTGCTTTTGACATGATTGATGAGACTTACGCAAAACGCGCAAAAGCCCTACGCGATCAAGGAGGATTACACGCAATTATTGGAGGTGATAATTATGGACAAGGTTCGAGTCGCGAACACGCAGCATTGGCGCCACGTTATCTTGGTTTGCAATTGGTCATGACTAAAAGTTTTGCGCGTATTCATTGGGAAAACTTGATAAACTTTGGCATGCTGCCAGTAACCTTTGTGAATATAGAGGACTATCAGCGCATTCAAGCAGGTGATGTTCTGGTTATCAATCAAGTGTGGAATAAGATTAAGAGTGGGAACGAATTCACGCTACAACTTGACAATAAAAATATAGAAATACGTTTGCGACATCGCTTGTCCAAACGACAAATGGATATACTTGAAGCGGGTAGTTTAATTAATTGGGTTAAAAGAAGTGAAATACATTGAACATGCAAAAGAGGGTTTGCGCAATCTTTATTTTTCTAAATTACGATCATTACTAGCATTACTCGGAGTATTAGTAGGCACAGCATCGGTGGTTGCGATGGTGCTTGGTGGAGAATTGGCAACTCATGAAGCTCTACGCCAATTTAAAGCATTAGGAACGGATTTATTAGCTGTATCCATTTATCCGGGTGAAGATGAAAAATTAGAAGCCATAGGAAAAGCAGAAAGTTTCAGTTTATTGCAAGCATTAGATTTGAGAGATGCAAGTCCAACGATTCAGCAAACCGCGCCTTATGTACAACTCTATCGATCTATGTCTTATGCAGGTAATCCAGTCAATGCCATGATTTTAGGTGTAACAGATAGCTTTGCAACCATTGCCCAAATTAAATTGCATGCGGGACGTTTTATTTCTTTGATGGATAAATATCAATTTTTTTGTGTAATAGGACGTGATGTTTATGAGACATTGAAAAAGATTTCATTTAAAGAACCATTAGGGCAACACATTCAAATTGATAAGAATATTTTTGTGATTGTTGGGGTTGCAGATGAGTGGCCAGAAAATAATTTTCTTTATGCAGATATTAATCGTTCTATCATGGTTCCCATCATGGCCGCGATGATATTGAGTCAATATGCAACTATTAATAATATTGTTCTGCGCTTATTGCCTGATGCGAATATTATGCAAGTTGAAGATGTACTCACCCAAACGCTTCACCAATTACTACCAGGAAAGCAGATTACATTTCGTAGTGCAAAAGAATTAATCGCGCGCATGCAAAAACAAAATGAGATCTTAACTGTTTTTCTGGGTTTAATTGGTAGTGTTTCATTGATTGTAGGCGGAATTGGTGTGATGAATATTATGTTGGTTTCAGTCACCGAGCGACGTCGAGAAATTGGTATTCGGCTAGCTGTTGGAGCAAAACGTATTGATATTGGCGCATTATTTTTAATGGAAGCGGTGATGCTTTCGTTAGTGGGCGGATTGCTTGGTGTGTTAATCGGTATTGTAATTGCTTATATCATTTCTCTTTTTTGGCATTGGCAATTTACATTATTTTTATTGCCGCCTCTCGCGGGTTTTACAGTTTCGGTCATGGTCGGTATTTTTTTCGGGTTTTATCCTGCTTATCTTGCTTCGCGCTTACATCCCATTGATGCGCTGCGCTCGGAGTAAACAAATAAAAGTCTACCCACAAATCGTACTGAATCCTAATCCTTTTTTCTGTATTCCTTCAATGATGGAGGGGAGGGCAGCTACAGTTTGCTCGCGTTTATCATAGCCATCATGCAATAGAATGATTTGACGAGCGTGCGCATTCTGGAGCACCCAAGAGATAATTTTTTGTGTTCCTGGGCGCTCATAATCGAAGGAATTAAAACCCATAGGAACAGGTATCATACCATTAGCGCGTATCACATTTCTGACATGTTCGTTAGATAGGCCAAAAGGGTAGCGCAAACAAAGAGGTTTGATGCCAATTATGTTATAGACAATGATGCTGGGTGTTGCAACTTCGTACTGTAAAGTTTTATTCGATAATTTGGTGAGCATGGGGTGTGTCATTGAATGGCTATTGATCGGATGCCCTGCTTCATGAATGGCTTTAATGAGTTCAGGGTATTCTTTTGCATTGCTTCCTACTACAAAAAAAGTTGCTTTGATATGATATTTTTTTAAAATAGCAAGAATTTGCGGTGTATAAATAGGAGATGGCCCATCATCAAATGTTAAGGCAACTGTTTTAGGTGCAGGGAGTGTTTCTATAGCATAGCTTAATAAAGGAAATAATAGTGCCAGCAAAAATAATGAAAGACGCAAATGAATAGTTAGCATTTTTATCTCCTTTAAGCAAACGAAAACGTTTTATCTTTATCAAGCATTTCATTATTCGCCATCATTAAATTATTTATAATTTCACCACCTAATAAGTGTTGGCATAAATCGATGTATTGAGAAAAGGCACCATTTTTTGGCCATGTGTCAGTGAGACGAGCAAATAAATCGTTTTTAACTGTTTCTTTATCCGAAAGTTGAAATTGATTAAAATAATTAATAATTTCTTGCACACACTTGATTGTTTCGGCTTCGTCATTTGTCCAAAGACTATAGTTGACAACATTCGTTACTATATTGGAAAAAAAGGCATACCACCCTTGTGGCTTCACTTGATTGATTCGCTGTAATTCTTCTTTTTGCAAAAATTCAAAAAAACGATTACATATAGGCAATGTTTCCTGACGAAATATTTCTAAGCTTGTATCAGTACTAGGAATGCGAAGAGGCAAATGATTTTGATCGTTAAATTTTAAATGGAAATAATTTTTAGTTTGTGGATAGTCATTTTTCAAAGTAAAAAAATCAAGCGTAAATGGTTCTGAATGCTTAGTTGAACAAGTGAGCATGCCAAACCCATAGTTTTCAAAATGACATCCTACGTAAGGATGTTCAGCAAAACTTTCTCGCGATTGTAGTTTTCCACCGCCACCACCAAATGTTCCTTGACGAATTTTATATGATGTGTATGCATCATCATTATTATTGTAATAACTTGTAAAATGATCGTGTGCCGCCAAAATCAGATCAGGCACCATTTCTTGGTCTTTAAAGATTAATGTTAGCAACATATTATAGGATTCAGTTTTAGATCGTAAAATATTATTTAATTCATTAATTTCTTCTTGATATAAATAATGCTTACTATCTGATTTAAAAAATCGTTTGCCACATGTGTAAAGGGGGTGATGTTGAGCAAAAATTATTTTTTTCCCAGAAAGTCTTGCTTGATGATATTCATGTTGAATCCATTCTGCTTGATTTATTTTCCCTTCCATGTTTTTTTTTGCTTTAAAATACAGAAAATCTTTTGCGTAAGTATTCGAATCAAGGCAAAAAATTTGTGTGTTACCAATAATAAGCGAATAAAAAAAATAAGGCATATTCCATTGTGAAAGATCATTTAGCGTGATGTTTTCCTGCTGAAAAATATTTATCGCAGTTTCAATGTCTTGGCTTTTATGAAAAAGATAAGTATGAGCAACCTCGTTCATTTCTGCTTCTTCGCCAGAAGGATAAACAATAATTCTTCTATTTGCATAAGTGACGTCTAAAACACGTTTTGAATGATAATTAGCATCATGATTACCAAGAATCATGATGGCGCGCATAGCAGGGTGATAGATGTGATGAAATCGCTCATTAAATCCTGGGTCACCCGGTGATTTTGCTCCGTAATCGTAAAGATGATCGCCCAGCATCAGTACAAAGGCAGGTGTGGTTTGAACGGTGATATGATGTAACAGTTCAGCCACATTTTTTTGTGCATCATTACCGCTTCCTTGGCAACCAAGAATTAAAAAATTTACGATCTCGTTTTCAAGATTCAATGTATAAACATGAGGGCCGACCTTTTTTGCTGCTAATTTGGCAGATTCTTGAGGTGACCAACAATTGAGAGGGTTTTCTTCCTGTTGATACTGTCCATTTATCATAGGTTTTTCGATCAATACAAATTCCAGTCCTTGTGTATCTGATATAGCATATGTGATAAATGATTTTCCCGCTATCTTATTATTAAAAAAATGATTAAACATGAACATATTTCCTTTGGATAAGTTACATCTATGGGGAGCGAGGCGCACATATCATGGGTAAAACGAGATAAACTGATTTAATTTGATTTGTAGTGATGATTAGATAAGCTTTTGTATGAAGGGGTTACTAAAATGGAAAATGAATACTTATGGAGAAGCAGTGGATGAATTGGAGAAATCGCTGACGGTTACTATTTTTAATGAATTTGTGCGGCCATGTACGCCGATTAAATCGCCTTTGGTAATAATCACTAAATCGCCATTGTTCAAGATGCCACGTTTTTTTAATTCTAAAATAGCGGCTTGATTCAATATGCGTCTATCAATATGTGTTGCATCAAACGGAATAGGATAGACATCCCGATAAAGTGTCATACGTCGCAAAGTAGAGTCATACCTACTCAAGCCGTAAATGGGGATAACAGAATTTACCCGTGACATTAAAAGTGGAGTGGTGCCAGATTCCGTAAGAGCGATGATAGCTTTAATATCTAGATGATTTGCCGTGTACATTGTAGCTATTGCAATAGCTTCGTCAACATATTTCAATGGATATTCTTTCGAATGACGAACTATTTTTGAGTAATGATGTTTTTCTGCGCTTAAACATATTCTATCCATAGCGGCAACTGCTTTATCAGGATATAAACCAACAGCCGTTTCTCCAGAAAGCATCACAGCGTCTGTACCATCGAGTACCGCATTTGCTACATCTGAAACTTCAGCGCGTGTGGGGATGGTGTTGTAAGTCATGGTTTCCAACATTTGTGTTGCGGTAATAACAGGTTTGTTAAACACGCGAGCAATTTTAATGATTTTCTTTTGCATAGCGGGAAGTTCGGCATCACCAATTTCAACGCCTAAATCACCACGGGCAATCATGACTGCATCTGCTGCTTGTATGATATTTTCAAGATTGGTGATTGCCTCCGAACGTTCAATTTTAGCTATAATGGCGGGATGACCGCCCGCAGCTTTTAATAAAATTCGTGCTTCTTTTATATCATCAGCATCACGTGGAAAAGAAATAGCAATGTAATCTGCTTTGAGTCGAACTGCTTCTTTGATATCAGTACGATCTTTATCAGTAAGCGCTGCGGCTGATATTCCACCGCCTAAGCGGTTGATGCCTTTGTTATTAGATAGTTCTCCACCGACGATGACTTGACAATGAATTTGAGTGGGTTCGGTTTTGGTAACCGTAAATACAATACGGCCATCATCCAGTAATAAGGTATCGCCCGTATGCACATCGCGAGGTAACTTATCATACCCAATAGAAACAATTTGTTCGTTACCCGCATCTTCATCTAATGTAGTGTCCAAAATAAATTGCTGGTTTTCTCGCAGATGAATTTTTTTATTTTTAAAACGGCCGATACGAATTTTTGGACCTTGTAGATCAATTAATATAGCAGCAATTTTTTCGTGCCGTGCTGCAATTTCTCGCACTTTCATGATGCGAGCTTCATGCACGCTAATTTCGCTATGTGAAAGATTAGCACGAAATACAACCGCGCCTGCGAGAATAACTTTTTCTAAAACAGAAGGATCATCCAGTGCTGGACCAAGGGTAACAACAATTTTAGTGCGACGGAGAGCGCTCATACAACCTTTTCATTTTTTTTCCCTGCATGTTCCTCTAATGCAGCGATAACGGGTAATTTTTTACCCTCTAATACGGTTAAAAATGCCCCACCTCCTGTGGAAATATAATCGATTTTGCTATTCACATGATATTTTTCAATAGCTGCTAGTGTATCACCGCCGCCAGCAACTTTAAATGCTTTACTTTCAGCGATTGCTTTAGCGATGGCTTCAGTACCTTTAGAAAACTCATCAATTTCAAAGGCACCAATAGGGCCATTCCATAAAATGGTTTTTGCTTTTTTAATCAGGCTAATAAAATGTTTGATGGTGTCTGGGCCCATATCAAATATTTTTTCGTTGTCATCAATTTGTGATACCAAACGAACATAAGCCTCAGCATCTTCAGCAAAGCGTTCAGCTACGATAACATCGGTAGGAAGTGGTATGTCAGCACCACGTTGTTTGGCTTCGATGGTTAATCGTTCTGCCTCATCAATTAGGTCAGGTTCATGGAGAGATTTACCCACCGTGTACCCTTCAGCAGCTAGAAAGGTATTAGCAATACCTCCACCAATAATAAGATAATCTACTTTTTTCACTAAAGAATTTAGTAAGGCTAACTTTGTTGAAACCTTTGAGCCACCAATAATTGCAACAACAGGATGGGTTGGTTTATCTAAGATGTTGTTTAGCACTTCTAATTCAGCCAACAAAAGTGGGCCAGCGCAAGCTCGTTTAGCATATTTGATAATACCAAAAGTTGATGATTCTGCCCGATGTGAAGTGGCAAAAGCATCCATGACAAATACATCACAAAGAGTAGCCATTTTTTTAGAAAGCTCAACATTGTTATCTGTTTCACCATGATTAAAACGAACATTTTCGAATAATACAATATTAGCGTTGGCTATATTGATACTACTATCAACCCAATGCGAAATAAGAGGTACTTCTGTTTTTAATAAGATTGACAATGCTTTTGCTACTGGAGCAAGCGAAAATGCTGGATCGAATCCCTCTTCCTCCGGACGACCAAGATGGGACATCAACATCACTTTTGCTCCCGATTTAAGAGCTTGTTTGATGGTTGGTAATGCAGCGCGAATGCGAAGATCGCTGATGATTTCCCCATTTTTAAGCGGGACATTAAAATCTTCTCGAATTAAGACCCGTTTCCCTTTCAGGTCGAAATCAGACATTTTTGGTATAGACATTTTGTTTAACTCCTTAAAAGACAAATTTCTTAGCAATGTGCTGAATTTATTGCATAACACAATGAAACACAATACTGTTTATGGAGAGATACTGTTATTTCATTAGTCTAAGCCCAAGTAAACTTTACAACTATGCGCACTTTAATTCAAAAATTTGTACAACTTGAATCCTCCGGAGGAATTGTTTTATTTATAGCAGCGGCGAGCGCAATGATCTGGGCGAACTCTAGATTTTCATATATTTATCAAGATATTACGAATAATTTATTGTTTTTAATTAACGAAGGGTTCATGTCGATATTTTTTCTACTCGTTGGATTAGAATTAAAACGTGGTTTTTTAGAAGGAGATTTATCTAAACCCTCACAAATGCTACTACCAATTGTAGCAGCGCTTGGCGGCATGCTTGTTCCGGCCGCACTGTATTTGTCCATTAATTATACAAATCCGATAACAGCCAAGGCTTGGGCGACGCCTGTTGCAACGGATATCGCATTTGCTTTAGGGGCGCTATCCTTTTTTGGCTCACGCGTACCAGGAGCGCTTAAATTATTTTTGTTGGTATTGGCTATTTTTGATGATATTGGATCGATTTTTATCATCACATTCTTTTATTCGCATCATCTTTCTTATGTATTTATTTTTTTATCTCTTTTTTTAGTAGGTATATTATTTTTATTTAAGTTTTTTCCTGTGCGTTTTTTATTTTGTTATTTGCTGATTGGCGCTGCACTTTGGTTATGTTTATTGCATTCGGGTGTGCATCCAACGATTTCAGGCATCTTATTAGCATTGACTATACCAGCAGATCATCCCTTAAAATCCACACAAAAACAGCCAAATCATTCTTTGTTACATCGATTAGAAAATAGTTTACATCCTTGGGTGGTTTATTTAATTATGCCACTTTTTGCTCTAGTCAATGCTGGATTTTCATTTCATGAATTATCATTTAATATTTTGCTGGATACCGTTGTGTTAGGGATTATAGTGGGGTTATTTTTTGGAAAACAAATAGGGGTGTTTGGTTTTTCTTGGGTTTTAATTAAGATGGGTTTAGTAAAACTACCGGCGCGAACGTCATTGCTAGAGCTTTATGGGGTTGCCATACTATGTGGTATAGGTTTTACTATGAGTTTATTTCTCGGAACGCTCGCTTTTCAAAATGAGAATATATATTTAGCAGAAGTACGACTTGGTGTCATAATAGGGTCTACTCTATCACTCTTATTAGGGTTAGTAATGTTATACTTCGCTTTTTCAAAGTCAAAGAATGTGGAGTAGCAATTTTTGAGTACACTATCTTCTTTTGAAAAACCAAACGTTAGGCAACGTTGCCTAGGTTGGTTAATTCATGCATTTACAGCGAGCGGTGCTTGTGTAGGATTGCTTTCGTTATTAGCTATTTATGAGCACAACCTCTTATTGGCGCTTTGGCTAATGTCTGGTGCAATTTTTATTGATGCAATTGATGGGATGTTTGCTCGAATGATTTGCATTAAACGAGTGATACCAGAAATTAACGGTGCTTTGCTCGATAATATTGTTGATTTTGTAAATTATACTATTGTTCCTTGTTTTTTTCTGTTGGTTACAAACTTATTGCCTGCTTATTGGCGAATGATATGTGTGATGGTGATTACTTTTTCGTCTGCTTATCAGTTTACCCAAGTCGATGCTAAAACGACGGATCATTTTTTTAAAGGATTTCCAAGTTATTGGAATATCGCGGTATTTTATTTGTTTTTTTGGCAAATGACTAGTATAACCAATATGGTTATTTTGCTCTCTCTGGCTTTACTTAGTTTTGTCCCTATTAAATATGTTTATCCATCACGACTGGATTATTTGACGAATAATAAATACCTTCGTATGAGTATGGTCATCTTAACTATTATGTGGGGTTTGGCTACTTCTGGCTTATTATGGCTTTATCCGCAGTCTAATCATTTTTTAGTTGCTATTTCGGTGGGTTATCTATTACTGTACATTGGAATTAGCTTATATCGAACCTGGATTCCTTTAACGCCTTTGGTATTAGCACAAGAATAATATTTCCATGATAGTACTCGATCGAATTTTAGTAACCGGTGGCGCTGGATTTATTGGTTCGCGTACAGTGGATTTTTTATTGCGCCAAGGTAAACAAGTTATTGTTTTAGATAATTTGTTTTCAGGTCAACTTAAACATCTTGATGTGCGACATCCCCATTTAGAATTTATTGAAGGGGATGTGCTGGAGTATCCACTATTAGTTGATTTGTTGGTCAGTTGTGATGCTGTGTTGCATCTTGCTGCTATTGCCTCCGTACAATATTCGATTCAGCATTTAGTTTATTCTTTTCAGGTAAATACCCAGGGATTTTTACATGTTCTTGAAGCAATCAAGAAAGCGAATCGATCGATTCGCTTAGTGTATGCTTCAAGTGCTGCAGTATATGGGGATGCTAAACAGTTACCTTGCTCAGATAGTATTGCGCTATCTAGTGGCTATCTTTCACCCTATGCTTTACAAAAAGCAAGCAATGAAGAATATGCGAAATTATACGCACAATTACACGGGATAAAAAGTTTAGCATTGCGCTATTTTAATGTATATGGGATAGGACAAGATCCGCAGTCTCCTTACTCTGGGGTCATTAGCCGTTTTTTGGATGCTTATCACAAAGATGCAGAGTTAACTATTTTTGGGGATGGTAAACAATCACGCGATTTTATTCATGTGGATGATGTAGTAAAAGCAAATTGGTTAGCTTTGCAAAGTAATATGAGTGGGGTATTTAATATTGCTACTGGAGAGGCACAAACTTTATTGGATTTGGTTCACTATTTAGAAATGGCTGGGAATCGACCAGCAAAATTCCATTTTGAACCTGCTAAATCGGGAGATATTAAAGCATCTTATGCAGATATTCGTATGGCGGAAGAGCAACTAGGGTTTCGTTATACGATATCGTTGCAAGAAGGCATGAAGATGATGTTTGATGAATTGAGGAGTGAACAATGAAAGAAACACAAGCTTGTATTAAACGTCGTTATGAAATTACTCAAGCTGATTTGCCACTCTCTTGTCCACCAAGAGATGACCGCCTATGGGATGCCCATCCTCGTGTTTATTTGCCAATTGAGACAACTGGTGAGATGACTTGTCCTTATTGCGGTGCGCTTTTTGTATTAAAAGATTTTTGTGTGTAGTATGGCAAATAAAATTCTAATCATTGGCCCATCATGGATAGGCGATATGGTGATGGCCCAAAGTCTTTTCAAATTAATTAAGCAGCAGCATCCTGATACAGTCATTGATGTAGTCGCTCCTTCTTGGGCATTTCCCTTATTAAGTTTTATGCCGCAAGTTTCTCGCATATTTGCCAATCCGTTTTTACATGGCGAATTAAAATTTAGGATACAGTATCAACTAGCAAAAGAATTACGGACCTATGCTTATGATCAAGCGATTGTATTACCGAATTCATTTAAATCCGCATTTATTCCGTGGCTTGCTCGCATTCAAAAGCGTACAGGATGGTTGGGCGAGTTTCGTTATGGATTATTAAATGACGTACGTTATTTGAGTAAAAAAAAATATCCTTTGATGATTGAGCGTTTTATGGCATTAGGGTTGACGGCAAAAGAATCACTACCTTCAATTTATCCTTATCCAGCGTTTTATGTATCAGACGATCAGCAACAAAGAAGTCTAGATAAATATAAACTTCAATGTCATGGAAGAGTTCTAGCATTATGTATGGGGGCTCAATTTGGTGGATCGAAACGATGGCCAGCACATTATTTTGCACAGGTGGCTAATCAAAAAATAAAAGAAAGTTGGGATGTTTGGTTATTCGGTTCAACACGAGATCAACCACTGGTGGATACCATTATGCAATTAACACAAAACCGTTGTGTTAATTTATCTGGACGAACACAATTAAATGAGGTGATTGATTTATTATCACTTGTATCCGGCGTAGTAACAAATGATTCTGGATTAATGCATATTGCAGCAGCACTTAACAAACCGCTCGTTGTTTTATATGGGTCAACCAGCCCGCATTTCACTCCGCCACTTTCTAAAACTGCTATTATTTTAAAATTGGATTTAGCATGTCAACCTTGTTTTAAACGCGAATGTCCACTCACACATCATCGTTGCATGCAGGATTTACGGCCAGAAAAGGTGTTGGAAGTTATGGAGAAGTGGTAGCGCTAAAAATTCATTTTTCGAATTCAAGCAGCCATTTCCATATAGGTATTGTAATGATTTGATAACGTTTATTATGATAGTTTAAAGATACGGTTTCTTCCTCTCTCTCAGTTAAAACATATCCTATTGGTAAGGAGTGCCGTTCAAGAGCTTCCAACAAACCGCTCTGTTCACGTTGTTTTACTTTTTCGCTAGAAAATTGTTGACATACTTGTATGGCATAAACGATTTGATTATTTTTTCTAACTAGAAAATCACATTCTTTCGTTCCTCGATGATAATATACATCGAACCCTTGTCGTTTCAATTCAATAAATACGATATTTTCTAACATTCTTCCTTGATCCTCACTGAAATGAAAGCCAATGAATTTTGCTAAAGCATGATCAATAACATACACTTTTTTGGGAGATTGCATTTGTTTTTTTACGGACTCATCGTAACGGTTAACAAAAAAACATAAGTAACTGTCTTCAAGATAACTACAATAATCTGATACAGTTGTGGCGCTACCCAATTGTAATAATTTTCGAAGAGCGTTATAGGTAATTTCTTTGCTACAATTACTTACAAGATAATAAACCAATTCTCGAAGAGGTTTAGAATTCGATATTTTATATCGTGAAATGATATCTCGATAAATAATACTTTCATACAAAGAATGCATGTAATCATTATTTTCATATTTTATATATTCTGGGAATCCACCCACATGGCAATAATGATTAAATAATTTTTTAATTTGCCCAAGTTGGCGAGTAGATGTTATTTGTTCTGAAACCAGTTTAGGATCTTGCTTCAGAACAAATTCGAAAAAAGATAGTGGATAAACATCCATTGATATGTAACGACCTGTGAGGTGCGTACCCAAGTCCTTGCTAAAAAGTGATGCGTTTGATCCTGTAATATAAATTTTATTATTATCGTTATATAGCCGTCTGACGAATCGCTCCCAGTTTGGAATATTTTGAATTTCATCAAAATAATAGGTTTTTTGTATACCATATAATTCAATAAAAACTTCTTGAAGAAGTTGAAAATCATTTACTGTAAAAGCAATAAGCCGTTCGTCTTCAAGGTTAAAATAATAGGCTGATTCTTTATTCTTTTTACGGATTAGTTGTAGTAGTACAGATTTTCCGCAACGGCGAATCCCTTTTAAGATAATGATTTCTTTGTTTTTTGATAGTATAGTTAGTTTTTTTTCGGCAATGCGATGAAAATAAGGAGAAGGTAGCCCCTCCTCTTGTTGATCAGCGATCAAACGTTTTAATAAATCAGGCGTCATATTTGTTTCCATTGACAATGGAAACTTACACCAAAAAGCTTCCATTGTCAATGGATAGGCTTAGTTATGGGATAGGTTGAATTATGCGAATACTACTCATCAAAACATCTTCTATGGGTGATATTATTCACACCCTGCCAGCATTAACAGATGCCATGTTAATGGTTCCAGGGGTTACATTTGATTGGGTAGTAGAAGAATCGTTTATTGATATTCCCAAGTGGCATCCATCAGTTGACCGTGTTATTCCAGTAGCTTTGCGTCGTTGGCGAGGTAATATTTTTTCGCGTGATACGCGTAAAGAGTGGAGGCAACTACGTAACAGCTTGCATAAGCAATCTTACGATTTCATTCTAGATGCACAGGGTTTAGTGAAAAGTGCTTGGTTGGCTTTATTGGCAACAGGAAAACGCGTAGGATTAGATTGGCATTCTGCACGTGAACCACTCGCATCTTTATTTTATCAGCAAAAATATTCTGTCAATTTTTATCAGCATGCTGTGGTTCGTATGAGGCAATTGTTTAGTTGCGCATTACATTATTCTTTACCAGCAAATCAGCCTGATTTCGGAATGAATGTTAAACAATTTTCTCGTGATTATGCTGTTCCAAACTATATCGTGTTTTTACACGGCACCACATGGGCGACAAAAGAGTGGCCAGAGATTTACTGGATAGAGCTTACCAAAAAAATAAACCAGATTGGTTATCGGGTTAAAATAAGCGGTGGAACAACTGATGAAGTTGCAAGAGCGCATCGAATTGCAAAACAAGGCAATGCGATTGATGTGTTGCCGCGATTGACAATATCCGAAATGGCAGAGTTAATAGCAAATGCTAAAGCAGTAATTGCGGTTGACACAGGTTTGGGGCATTTAGCAGCTGCACTAGGTGTGCCAACTGTTTCGTTGTATGGATCAACTCATCCTGACTATACTGGTGCATTAGGAAAACATTCTATACATCTTAGAGCACAATTTCCTTGCGCACCGTGTTTAAATCGAACATGTTATTATAAACAATCATCCATTGTTGTGCCCGCTTGTTATACGACGATCATGCCAGAGATGGTTTTCGCTGCAGTGATCGATAGTATTTAACGTGAGTATCGTCTAAGCTAAGGAGACAAGCTATTGATTTTACGATGTTTCTTTTGCTTTACTGTAATCGGCATTCATGGAGCCAATGTTGTCAAAAGCCAGCGATTTTTTATCAAGTCCTAAATCAAAATTGGTAGGATAAGAAGTAATTTGAATGCGACTATTTTCGCGAATTTCTTCGTTAGTTAGTTTATCTGAAATAGGAAAGTAATCCCCATAACCGACATAATTTAATTTACGGGTATCGATACCGCTTCCTTGGAAATGATTGATGCCTGCACTCCAAAGATAAGCGGCCACTTTTTGTGCACGTGCTTGCGAAAGCCGCTGTTCCCAATGAGCTCGAGAAAAACCGCTGGTATTCCCTGAAATAATAATGTTGTTATCAGGATAGCGTGCGAGTACAGCAGCTGCGCTATCTAATATGGGCCCTGCTTGTGGTAATAGTTCTGCGGAGTTGGTATCAAATAAGTTATCAGTTGGGATATAAATACCAAGACGATCACCTATACGATAAACTTTCCCTCCACCTTGCATAACGCCACCAGAATCATAGCGCAAGGTTGTAACATAATAACCTATTGCGCCGCCGCCCATTCCAAAAGCAGTCATGAATGTTTTTGAGCCACCAAGGGCGGCAACGCTGCCTGCACCCACTCCCGCTCCAATGAGGGCACCACCTGCATTCCCAGTGGTATGGTTGTTGCTAATGAAGGGATTGTAAGAGCACGACGTGAGAAAACAGGATAACAGTAAACTTCCAATACAAGCTTTCTTTAGCATGAATAAAATTTCCAAAGATTTTTTTGATTATAGCGGGATAGTGAAATACTAGCCAGTCCGCCAATTTTCTAATTTTAAGCCACTCACTGATTATAAAAAACCGCAACTGCATGAAAAAAATATGATTTTAATGCATTCTATAGTACATTTAATTTAATAGAGAGATTGATCACATGCCCCAACTCATCACACCACGCTATTACACCGCATGGGAACTTGTCAGAGCATATTGGCAATCGGAAGAACGTTTCCGAGTGTGGTTTTTTTTTATCGTGATGGTACTCATGACAATGAGTATTGTTGGGTTTGAGGTAGCACTGAGTTATTGGTCAAACTATTTTTTCAATGCCTTACAAGCCTATAACAAACGAGCAGCGTTCTATTTACTCGGTGTGTTTTTTGGATTGGCTGCTATTCTCATTATTTTTTTGGTTTATCGTTATTATATTTCTCAGCTTTTTGGTTTACGTTGGCGAAAATGGTTGACTGAACAAATCATTAATCGATGGTTAATGCAACGCGATTATTATTATTTAGAAACATTTGATGAAAAAACAGATAATCCTGATCAACGTATTCAAGAAGATATTGGCGCGTTAGTCACCTATTCTATTAGTTTATTTCTTGGTTTTATCAGTGCAATCACAACCTTTTTCGGTTTTATTTGGGTTTTATGGGAATTGTCAGGGGAGATTATTATTCCTTTAGGCAGTTTTGGAACCTGGCATATTCCTGGTTATTTAGTGTGGGTATCATTACTTTATGCAATGATTGGTACTTATATTACGTTTAAAATTGGTTATCCATTAGTTGGGTTGAATTTCGAGCAACAACGACGCGAAGCGACGTTTCGTTTTGCTGCAATTGATTTGCGCTCCCATTCTGAACATATCGCGCTTTATCAAGGTGAAAATCATCAAAAAAATATTTTGCAACGACTATTTGGTGGTGTGTTAGAAAATTGGTATTTTATTATTTTGCGACAAAAATTATTATTATGGTTTACAGCAGGTTATAATCAGGTTTCTGTAGTATTACCCTTGATTGTCGCTTTACCTAATTATTTTAGCAAAGTATTTATGTTGGGTGGGCTGATGCAAACTTTGCGTGCTTTTACGCACATTCAAGACGCTTCCTCCTTTTTTGTGAATGCATATACACAAATTGCTGAATGGCGTGCGATTTCACAACGGTTGATTACATTTCTCAATCATATGCAAGAAATTGATATTAAAGTGACTGAACACAGTCAGCTTGCTATCCTTCAACAGACTGAAAATAAAGTGATTGTGAAACAATTATCAATTTTCACACCACGTAACGAGTTATTGCTTAAAAACATAAATGAAGAATTTATTCACGGACATCATTACCTTATTAAAGGCATTTCTGGTATTGGTAAAAGCACGTTTATCCGTACGTTAGCTGGAATATGGCCTTATGCCAAAGGAGAAATTATTTTACCTGCGCAACAAAAAATGATGTATTTGCCACAGAAGCCTTATATGCCTATAGGAAGCTTATCGGAGGCGATCATCTTTCCTGATAAAATACGTGATTTATCTCAGGGCCAATTTGCGGAAATTTTACGAAGTTGTCGATTAGAACTTCTCATTCCCCGTTTACAAGAAATAGCTTCTTGGTCTCAGCAATTATCGCCAGGAGAGCAACAACGTATTAGTTTTGCGCGCGTGTTATTGCATCAACCAGATTGGGTATTTTTGGATGAGAGTACCTCGATGCTAGATTTGGGAAATGAAGAATATTTGTATCAATTAATAAAAAAACGATTACCTAATTGCTCGATTGTGAGTGTAGGGCATCGGTCTAGCTTGGATAATTGGCATGATCATATCTTGAATATGGCGAGGTATGTTTAAACAATACTCGCGTTAGTAAATCTAAGACTATGATATAATACCCCAATATTCCGTAGCAATTTTAGCAAACAACTGTGCTATGATAACGCACCTTAAAAAGAGAGCTTAATATGAATCTAATTATGTTCGGTATATTACAATTGCCGTGGTGGGGGTATTTGATTGTTTTGATGGTGTTAACCCAAACCACCATTTTTTCCATAACATTATACTTACATCGTTGCCAAGCCCATCGTGCACTAGAATTACATCCTATTGTCAGTCATTTTTTTCGTTTCTGGCTATGGTTAACAACAGGCATGGTTACCAAAGAATGGACAGCCATTCATCGTAAACATCACGCCAGAGTAGAAACCGATGAAGACCCTCATAGCCCTATTGCCAAGGGGATTAAAAAAGTTTTTTTTGAAGGGGCAGAGCTTTATCGCTTAGAAGGCAAAAATAAAGAGACACTTGAAAAATATGGTCAAGGGACGCCTGATGACTGGGTTGAGCGCTATGTTTATTCGCCTCATAGCGCAATGGGTATTGTGATGATGCTAATCATCGATTTAATACTGTTTGGTACCATTGGCCTGACTGTTTGGGCTTTGCAAATGGCTTGGACCCCATTCTTTGCGGCAGGTGTAGTAAACGGGGTGGGGCATTATTGGGGTTATCGTAATTTTGAGTGTGAAGATGCCTCTCGCAATATTATTCCATTTGGCATTTTTGTAGGTGGTGAAGAATTACATAATAATCATCATGCTTATGCAACTTCTGCGAAGTTTTCTGCAAAATGGTGGGAAATTGATATGGGTTGGTTGGTGATTAAATTATTACAAGCATTGCGTTTAGCCACACCAAAACGTGTTTTTTCTGAGCTTAAAATGCTGCCTAATAAAACATCTATTGATACCGATACTTTAGCGGCGATTATTACACATCGATTTCAAGTGATGGCTCGTTATACAGGTGAAGTGATTTTGCCGGCTCTCAAAGAGGAAAAAAAACGTGCGAGTAAAGCAGGTCTTTTATTACTGGAAAGAGCGCGCACGATATTAGTTCGTGAAACCACTTTAATGCCAATATCGCAAAAAACACGCTTAGCAAATTTGCTTGAGAACTTTCAATCCTTGCGTATTGTTTATCAATTTCGGCTTAATTTACAAGATATTTGGAATCGCAGTACTGCAACGCAAAAAGAATTACTTGATGCTTTGCAGGAATGGTGTCAGCAGGCTGAAGCAACCAGAATTGAAGTACTGCGTCGATTTGCTTGCCATTTAAAGACTTACGCGGCACCGCAGGAAGTGAAAATATAAGATGCCGCTATGACGTTTATTATTACATTCGAGTAGTACTTGCCCCCCGCTATAATTTGCAAAATGGCATCGCTAATGCCATAATGAGACTCATTATGGCATTAGCGATGCCATTTTTTTGGAAAATATGCCATATATTCAACGACTTTTTGAAGAACCTGAAGATAGTTATTTTCTATTTGGCCCACGCGGGGTTGGAAAATCAACTTACTTAAAATTGAAGCATGAAAACGATGCTATTTGGATTGATTTATTAAAGCCTGATGAGTATAGAAGTTATTTTGCTAAACCAGAACGCCTTCATGATCTTATTATAGGTAGCCCAAAAAAATCTATCATCATTGTTGATGAAATACAGCGAGCACCAAATTTGCTTTCAGTGATACATAGTATTATTGAAGAAAAACGTAATTTTAAATTTATTTTAACTGGATCAAGTGCTAGAAAATTGAAAAAAACAAATGCTGATTTATTAGGTGGGCGTGCCTTGTATTGTTCCTTATCTACCTTTATGGCTGCTGAGTTAGGGCAAATTTTTTCATTAGAGCATGCATTGGAATTTGGTTTATTACCTCTTTTATTAGATGCAAAAAATCCACAGCAGATGTTACATGCTTATGTAAGCTTATATTTGCATGAGGAAATTCAAGCAGAAGGTTTAGTTCGAAATTTAGAAAACTTTTCACGGTTTTTAGAAGTTGTTAGTTTTTCACATGCAGCAACTTTAAATGTTACTAATGTAGCTCGAGAATGCGAAGTTAAACGTAAGACAGTGGAAAATTATATTCAAATTCTTGAAGATCTTTTACTTGCATTTCAATTACCTATTTTTTCTAAAAGAGCAAAACGAGAACTCAGTATTCATCCAAAATTTTATTTATTTGATGCAGGCGTCTATAACATATTGCGACCCCAAGGCCCTTTTGACAAAACAGAAGAAATCAATGGTGCTGCATTAGAAGGATTGGTTGCGCAACATTTAATGGCCTGGATTGATTATACAATTGATAAAAAATATAGGCTTCATTTTTGGAGAACACGCTCGGGATTAGAAGTGGATTTTATTATTTACGGACCAAAATATTTTTGGGCAATAGAGGTAAAAAATGCTAAGCGTATACATCCATACGATACTCGTGCATTGAAGGCTTTTATAGAAGATTATCCTCAAGCGAAAGCTTTGCTATTATATCGGGGAAAAGAGTATGTTAAACAGGACAATGTATTATGTATTCCATGCGAGGACTTTTTAAAGCAATTAAAACCTAATCAAGATATATGGAATGATTGAAGGCTGGTTTTTTCTTCAATACACAATCAACGCGAGTATTGTTTCAGATAGCCAAAAAACCTAAAAAAAACGAGTTCTACTAAATCTTCGTTTCTTCAAACATCACGTGCATACCGCATTTAGCAGTTTGCGTGTTATAAGCACGCGGATCGTAACTTTTCATTTTTAACTTTTCAGTGGTTTTTCTTTTATTTTTGGTAGTCGTACGAAAGGTACCTGTTGGTTTGCCAGCTTTGGTTTTGCCAGTTGAAAGCATTTTAATTTTTTCGCGCATGATGCTTATCCTTGAGCGATTTGTTCACGTAATTTGATATCGTTTAGCACAGCTTCAATCCCATGTTTATCTATAATTCGAATTCCGCGAGTACTCACTCGAATACGCACAAAACGCTTTTCGTTTTCTAGCCAAAAGCGTTTATATTGCAAATTTGGAAGATAACGCCGTTTGGTTTTGTTATTGGCATGTGATACATTGTGGCCCACTAAAGGCCGCTTACCAGTAATTGGACACTTTTTAGCCATTTTTGAATCTCGATAGTTCTGAAATGAGGCTGCTTTTATACCAGAAACCTTTGAAGAGCGCAAATGGCTTCTTTCTTAACCTAATTGTATGCCATACAATTAGGTTTTATATCATGAAAGATTACAAAAAAGCATGACTCCATCTTTAATCCATAAACATATTTTGCTAGGTGTGACAGGTAGCATTGCTGCTTATAAAAGTGCAGATATCGTGCGGCGTTTACGTGAGGCAGGTGCCATTGTTCGAGTGATCATGACAGAAAATGCAAAACGTTTTATCACGCCGCTCACTATGCAAGCTGTATCTGGCCACCCTATTCATGAGGATTTATTCGATGTGCGCGCAGAAGCTGCCATGGGGCATATTGAGCTTGCACGATGGGCAGATGTGATTGTTGTTGCCCCTGCTACAGCCGATTTTATGGCGCGATTAGCAAATGGCAATGCTAATGATTTATTAACAACGCTTTGTCTTGCTACACGAGCACCTATTGCACTTGCTCCTGCAATGAATCAAGCAATGTGGCAGCATGTGTTAACCCAAGATACTTTACAAGTTTTAAAACAAAAAGGAATCTATTTTTTCGAGCCTGATGAAGGCAGTCAAGCTTGTGGCGATGTTGGACCTGGGCGCATGATGGAGCCAGTGGAAATAGTTAAGAAAGTTAGTCAATTATTTGTAACCGGTATGTTAGCGGGGAAGAAAATATTAATCACAGCAGGACCTACACATGAGGCAATCGATCCTGTTCGTTACATGACTAATGCAAGTTCTGGCAAAATGGGGTACGCACTTGCACAAGCTGCTTTTGAAGCAGGGGCTGAGGTGAGCTTGATTAGTGGCCCAGTTCATCTTGCTGTTTTGCCACATGTTACATGTTTTTCGGTTGTGAGTGCACAAGAAATGTATGCCGCCGTTATGAAAATAGTAACGCATTATGACATTTTTCTTGCGGTGGCGGCTGTCGCAGATTATCGTTGTCAACATGTTCTGAAGCAAAAATTACATAAAGAAGAGGAGCAAACGCAGCTTCAATTAGAACGTAATCCAGATATTATAACTGCAGTAGGAAAATTAACTAAACGACCATTAATAGTAGGGTTTGCTGCTGAAACCGAAGATGTGATTCCACGTGCCAAGCAAAAACGTAAGCAAAAAAATATGGATTTGATTGTTGCAAATTGTGTGGGCGAAGGTATGGGAATGAATAGTGATGATAATGAGGTAACGGTTATTGGCGCGAATTTCGAAAAAATGTTACCGCGCATGTCTAAGCAGCAATTGGCGCGAGCATTAATCGAAATGATTGCTAAATTTTAAAAAAGGAATAGTTATGCTAGAAACATTTACATCAACAAATACAACAAAAAATTTCGCTACATCTATCCAATTAAAAATTATTGATCCACGTATGGGTAAAGAATTTCCGCTACCGCGCTATGAAACAGAAGCCTCGGCAGGATTAGATTTGCGCGCGTGTTTAATGCAACCCTTAACTGTCGAACCGAATCAAAATCAGCTGATTTCAACAGGTATAGCAATTTATATTGCCGATCCCAAACTTGCTGCTGTCATTTTGCCGCGATCGGGTTTAGGGCATAAACATGGTCTTGTATTAGGTAATCTGGTGGGATTGATTGATGCAGATTATCAAGGTCCACTAATGGTTTCTTGTTGGAATCGAAGTCAGCAGGCTTATACGATTGAACCAGGTGATCGTATTGCTCAGTTAGTATTTTTACCCATTGTTCAAACCCATTTTAATATAGTAAATGAATTTACCAGTACTGAGCGTGGTTCAGGTGGATTTGGTCATTCAGGAAAAAATTAATGCAGACAATCGATCCTTCTATTTTTCGTGCTTATGATATTCGTGGCATGGTTGGTAAGACATTAACAGAGAACCATGTTTTTTTGATTGGTAAAGTACTGGGCTCGCTGGTGTGTGAGCAAAATGAACATCACATGCTTCTCGCGCGCGATGGCCGACTATCTGGCCCTGCGCTTGCTCAATCACTGACAGATGGCATTCTTTCTACTGGTTGCAATGTTATTGATTTAGGGATGGTACCTACACCATTACTTTATTATGCCACACAAGTGTTAGATGAGCATTCGGGCATGATGTTAACCGGTAGCCATAATCCTCCAGAATATAATGGCTTAAAAATCGTGATTAAAGGCGTGACGTTAATCGAAGAGCAAATAAAAAACATTTATCAACGCATTTTGAATAAGCATTTTTATCAGGGTAATGGTATGCGGCAGACGCTTGATATAACAGAACGCTATATGACGCATGTTTGTCGTGATATTCAATTGGCACGTCCATTGCGCGTGGTGATTGATGCAGGTAATGGTGTAGCGGGTAAAATTGCTCCAGTTTTATTTAAACAATTGGGGTGTGAAGTGCATGAATTGTTTTGTGAAATAGATGGTAGTTTTCCTTATCATCATCCTGATCCTAGCCAGCCTGAAAATTTGCAAGATTTAATTCGCATAGTGCAAGAAAAAAAAGCTGATATTGGGATTGCTTTCGATGGTGATGGTGATCGTTTAGGGGTAGTAACAAACCGCGGCAAAATTATTTGGCCAGATCGTTTATTGATGTTATTTGCTCAAGCGGTGTTGCGTCAATATGCGCATGCCAAAATCATTTATGATGTCAAATGCAGCAATCATTTAGCTAAAATGATTCATGCTCTAGGCGGTCAGCCCATCATGTGGAAAACCGGGCATTCACTGATTAAAGCTAAATTAATAGCAGAGAAAGCACAACTCGCCGGTGAAATGAGCGGACACTTTTTCTTTAAAGATCGCTGGAATGGGTTTGATGATGCGCTTTATGCAGCAGCGCGGTTATTAGAAATTTTGTCACAACAAACAAACGATAGTGATGCAGTATTTGCGGCAATTCCAGATAGTGTGAATACACCGGAATTAAAAGTAACGGTTGCAGATGATGAAAAATTTTCTTTGATGCAGAAATTGATTGCTGGCGCAAAATTTTTAGAAACACATGAACTCATGACTATTGATGGTGTACGAGTTAATTTTGCTGATGGGTGGGGGTTGGTGCGCCCATCAAACACTACCCCCTGTTTAGTGTTACGTTTTGAAGCAATGAATGAAGCAAGTCTCAAAAAAATTCAACATTTATTTCGCGAGTGGATGTTATCGGTCAAACCGGATTTAGTATTGTCGTTTTAAAACGCGAGTATCGTTTAAAGTGAGTGAATGTTTCTAATTGACATCCGGCTATTTTAACCTATACTCCAAAATAGACGCGTCCATTTTGGAGTACGGTTAAAAATAGCCATGAAACGTTATTGTGAAGATTATATTTATCAAGATCTTACGAAAAAGATGGTTTTTGTAGGTGGGCCAAGGCAAGTAGGAAAAACCACTCTTAGTTTGAATCTTTGTCGTGATCGTTTTAAAAATGGTACCTATCTTAATTGGGATAGTGATGAGGATAAACAAGCCATACAGCGTAAGCAATGGCGGGAAGATAGTCCACTTATCATTTTTGATGAATTACATAAATTTCCCCGTTGGAAGCAGTGGATTAAAGGTCTTTACGACACGAAGCCTAGTAATCAAGAATATTTAGTAACAGGTTCCGCTCGTTTAGATGTTTATCGTCGAGGAGGGGATTCGCTTATGGGTAGATACCATTATTGGCGATTGCATCCCTTTACGATTGATGAGCTGCCGTTAGGGTTATCTCCAGATGAAGGGTACCATCGATTACTTACAGTAGGTGGCTTTCCAGAACCTTTTTTAACAGCTGATGAGCGAGAAGCGCGACGTTGGCGTCGAGAAAGATTTGATCGAGTGGTAAAAGAAGATATTCGAGACTTAGAATCTATACGGAATATCCAATTGCTATCTCTTTTTGTTGATGCTTTACGCAATAGAGTAGGAGGATTAGTTATACTCGCTAATTTAGCTGAAGATTTGCAAATCTCGCCTAAAACAGCCAAACACTGGTTAACAGTGATAGAGAAGATGTATCTTGCTTTTCCGATTTATCCTCTCATTAAAAATATTCCTCGCGCTATTCAAAAACCACCTAAAATTTATTTTTATGATAATGCAGATGTGGTGGATGATGATGGTTTGCGATTAGAAAATTTAGTTGCCACAACTTTAATGAAACGATTACATTTTATCGAAGATTATTATGGCTATCATTGCAGTTTACATTACATTCGGGATAAAGATGGTCGTGAGGTTGATTTTGTTACGGAAATTAATCATACGATTGAAGATTTAATTGAAGTAAAAAGTAGTGATACCGATATTTCATCTAGTTTAAAATATTATTCGCAAAAACTTCATCCTAAACGAACAGTTCAATTGGTTGGACACATTAAAAAATCTTTTCACCAAGATCATATTTTGGTAACCCATCCAGTAGATTTCTTTAAAAATCCTCCGTGGAATAGTCCAAATGACCTCTCAGTTCATTCGTAAAACCACAGCAGATTTACGTGACTATCCAGGTTTGGATAGTCATCTGGTAGGTATTCATTATGAGATAACAATAGGTGATTTGCATGGTAATGCTTTAAAACTGCTTTATTTTCTCATTGATCAACAGGTGTTGGCAATGAGCAAACAGGATTATATGGAAGCTGTGACGATTTATGAGCGTGCTAAATTAATGCTAACGATTGATGATTTAAAAAAATTTAGCGAAATTTTATCAAGAACAACAACTAATAAACCAGTTGATAAAGTGCGTTTCATTGGCGATGAATTAGCAGATCGTGGCAATAATGATTATCTTACCTTAAAAATTTTAGAAAAACTTCATGCACATTCTATTCCATTTGAAATTTTATTATCAAATCATGGATTAGAATTTATTCAGTGGTATGAAAAAAACAATTGGCCGGATATTCCTAGTTACCAACGTTCTTCGCAAGAGAATATGTTAAAATTGATGGATGCTGGAATGATCCATGAAACAGAAATTGATGAAATCATTAATTTCGTTTATAAACCGAACGTGAAAGTGCTTGGTTATCATATAGGCGACAAAAAAATCACGTTATTTAGTCACGCACCGATTGGTCTTGAAATCATTCGGGCGATGGCAAAGCAATTGAATGTTGCTTATCACGATGGAACAATTAAAGAGCTAAGTGAGAGTATCGATTGTATTAATGCTATATTTAGTGAATATGTAAATAAAAATATTGTGCATGATTTAGTCCAAAGCAGAATGGCATTTGCAGAAGTTCAAGAAAAAATGTTTGGAAATCCCTATGAAAATTTAAATTGGAAAAAATTTCCATTTGCATATTTAATTTGGAGTCGGCGATATGCGGGTTTGCAGTGCCCTGATCATTATCATGGGTATACTATCAATTTTATTCATGGGCATGATCACAAACCTTCCGGATTGGATAATGTGAAAAGTCTAGATGATGAATTCGGTAAGGATTATAATGATCCTCGTCATGATCCATACATGGGTGTTTACCAATGTTTATTAGAAGATAATGAATAATCAATACGACATTATTATTGTTGGTGGTGGAATCGTTGGATTAAGTTTGGCTTGTGCGCTTGCCAGGCGGACTTCTTTATTCATTGCTATTTTAGAAGCGAAATCCTCTCGCACAGAATGGAATGCTGCAATTTATTATCATCGTGTTAGTGCAATTACTTTGGCATCGCAGCGTATTTTTGAATCACTAGGAGTTTGGAATGATATTCAAAATAAACGTATCAGTCCATTTAAAAAAATAAATGTTTGGGATGCAGCTGGAGAAGGCCATATTGATTTTGATTGCACAGAAATCGGTGAATCAGAGTTGGGGTTTATTGTTGAAAACAATGCTATCCAATCCGTACTTGAAGATAATATTCGACACTATCCGTCTATCCATTTGTATTCATCTGTTACATTAAAGGAGTTGGTTTGGAATAAAGAAAATATTGAATTGTTAACTAACGAAACAACATTCACTGCTAAATTAATTGTTGCTGCTGATGGAGCACATTCTTGTGTACGCAAGCAAATAGGTATTGAAGTGAATCAGTATGATTATCATCAACAAGCAATGGTTGCAACAGTACACACTGCGCTACCTCATCAACAAACAGCTTATCAAGTTTTTCGAGAAACAGGATCATTAGCTTTTTTACCATTCAGTAAACCAAATGTTTCATCCATTGTTTGGTCGTTATCAACAGAAGAAGCGCAACGCTATGCATCTATGGATGATGAGATATTTAAAAATTTATTGGCACAGGCTTTTGACTATAAGTTAGGCCCTATTCAAGCGATTGAAGAGCGCCATTTGTTCCCTCTATCCAGGCAGCAAGTTGAACAATATATCAAATCACGTGTTGTTTTGGTGGGCGATGCTGCTCATGTTATGCATCCTCTAGCGGGGCAAGGAGTGAATATGGGATTACTGGATGCGATAAGTTTATTCGATATAATCATACAAGCACTGAATAAAAATAAAGATTTTGCGAGTGATTTATGCTTGCGTCAATACGAGCGTTGGCGTAAGGCTGATAATATTGCTATGCAAACTGCTGTTGGTATGATCAAAAACATGTTTGCAAGTGATCAACATTTAATGAAAGTTTTAAGATCCAAAGGATTAAACGCTGTTAATCATATGGCGTGGATAAAAAAAATATTTATTCATCACGCAGTAGGTAATCGAATAGCATTACCTACACTTGCTCAAAATGCGAGAATTATTTAAGCTGACGGGAGCCAAGCTCAATTTTTCATCATTTTATTTTTTTGATAGAGTCTTGCCAGTAGCAACAAGGTGGAAAAACCTATACCGCTGCATAAACCCATCCATAGACCATTTCCTTGCCACTGTAAAACGAAACCAAAATAATAACCTGAAGATAAACCTACTAACCAATAGGCAACAATTCCAAAGAGCATAGGAATGAAGGTATCATTCATTCCACGTAAAGCGCCCATGATGATGATTTGAGCGGAATCTAAAAATTGTAAAATTGCTGCAAATGATAAAAAGGTGAGAGCAAATAGTTTTACGGGATCTTGTACACCTTTTTGTAAGTATAAGTTAATGAGGGCGCATTCCAATTTTATAGGTAGCATTCGCTAACATTCAAACCTCCAGTAAAAGCCATGTCTTTCAGCATATTCCAGCGTCCTGCCTTATAATAAGATCGCATTAACAGCATTGCATCGGCCATTTCTTCCTGCCAAAAAATTCCAGGCCCTTTCAATCGCATATTAACCACTCGGCGAATACCACTCTCAACGGCACCACTTCCAATGGGAAGACCACCATTTTTTATTTCCTCATATCGCATGTGAGGAAGATGATTTTTGAAAAATGTACGCTCCCTTCTTAATATTTTACTTTTTGTACCTTTGCAAACTGCTTCAATTTCTTTCATGAAAATATCAAGCTTTCCTTTCAGCAATCGCTTGCGTTGCTTGTTTACCCATTTGTTAGCTTTTTTCTTTTTCCATTTTTTTTGAGTGGCAATGCTGGTTAAATGCTCGACAGCATGGTAAAAATCTAAGGCCATCAAGAATTGAGTGGCTTGAATCCCTAAACCCGCAATCAAAATAGCTACGCGTTCCCATATCCACTTTGCTCCATCTGATATGAATAATAATTTATCTGCTGCTTCAACGCCTAATTTTTTGAGGTAATAAAGTAACATGCCAAATATAGCATCTGGACCATCTAGGCTAGCGTCCATGATGGGTGAAATTTTACGATCTTTTTGCCCATCACTACCTACCACATAAACGATGATAAGCTTTGGCTCCCGCCAATCTGTTCTATAGCGACTACGATTTTTTTTAGTTTTATGACCTTTTTTATTCTTTCGAATGCGCAGTCGACCACCATCCATGGAAATGACCACCTGTCTTCCTTTAAATTCCGCTTCTAATGGTATTTCGCCTGCTTTAAAAGCAGCTCTTGCTCTCATGGCAAAACGCCTGCATATCATGCGAATAGTTTTAATATCCAGACAAAACCCATACAGGGTATTCATAAGACGCTGAGCTTCTTCGAGAGAACAGGCAGCCGTAGCAAATAAGCTGGCTCGAGAGCAAAGTGCTGGCGTACATCTGTCATGAATTCCTAGTAGTAATAATCTTGGATAAAAACCCTTTCTGCCTTTTAATTTTTTGAGATCAGATTTTTGATGGTAATAAGCGGTTACGATGGTAACCGCTGTCCCACCTAACATGCGTATCGTGACGGCACGATGCCCCGTATTTTTCATCTTTTTCGGATACGATTTCGCTAAATTTTTTTCTGATTCTTCCAATTCATTACTATTCAACGCTTCTTGTAATTTTATAGCGGCTATTAGATCAGCCAGTTTTTCGAGTGCCTCTGCATCACGAATAGTAATGGAAGACGATTTAATTTGTTCAAGCTCAAAAATAATGGACTCGACAGAGGATTTCAAATTTGAAATGATAGTGTCGCTGCTGGATATGTTATCCATAACAGAATGCTCCCTTTACTTGCCGGTAAAAAGAGCTTTTTTAATATATTTCAGCAGCAATTAAAAATAATCATTTTTGGGTAATCCTATATCATATTATAGCGGCTAGACCACAAAATTTATCGATTGACGATATTATCGTTATAAGATATCATCACTTAATGATAAAAACATTCAAATGCAAAGATACCGAAAAACTATTTAAGGGAAAGTTTATTAAAAAACTACCGACGAATATTCAACGTGTAGCTTTACGTAAACTTAAGATATTAGATGCTGCTACAGTCCTCGACACTTTAAAAGTCCCGCCCGGAAATAGGCTTGAAGCCTTAAAAGGTGATCGTGATGGTCAGCATAGCATTCGCATCAATGATCAGTGGCGCATTTGTTTTATCTGGGATCAGGGAATTGTTTTTGAAGTTGAAATTGTTGATTATCATTGAGGTGAATTATGACTAAGCGAAATTATCCTATACATCCAGGCGAAATATTACTCGAGGAGTTTATGAAACCTATGAATATTTCTCAATACAAATTAGCCAAGGGACTCCATGTAGGGCCTATACGGATTAGTGAAATTATTCACGGCAAACGATCAATAACGGCAGATACAGCTGTTAGATTAGGGCGCTATTTTAAAATGGAAGCTAAGTTTTGGATGAACCTACAAGCTTCATACGATTTAGAAAAAACAATGATGAAATCTCATCGTGAAATT
>Ga0155613_1040_pt1 | contig 29551 bp, 29 predicted proteins | sample RifCSPhighO2_12_FD_107270 | JGI IMG/M metagenome (GOLD analysis project Ga0155613, IMG submission 107270) | Gammaproteobacteria bacterium RIFCSPHIGHO2_12_FULL_37_34
TTTTCTAAGAGCATGCATGCCACGAATCAATAGTATTTTCATAAGCGATTGATAGGGAACATCTTCTTTATTAGCTAACATTTTTATTTTATTTAAAAGATCTTGTGGTAAACGCAATGAAATAGTTTGAGTAGATGGTTTGAGATTGGGAAACGTAACACGGTGTGATTTCGTCCAATTGATGTAATCAGTAGAATCATGTTTATCCCAAAAATTTTCTTCCTGATGATCCGTTTTAAATGGAGGTAATTTTTTAAGCTTTTTCATAGGCATATCGCTCCTTTTTACTCATATCTCTTGCTGAAATAACACGTACGAGCTGATTTCTAATGGTGAACACAATAAATAATTTTCTGCCAGCATCCGTTTGCCCTAAGATATAATATCTTGTTTCACATTGAGAATGTTTTACATCTTGTTGAATTAAAATGGGAGAATTAAAAAACACTTGTTCGCATTCCCAATGCAAGACTTCATGTTTGATGCGGTTTTTAATGCGATTCCCATCATCCCATTCAAAACCAATACATTCTGCTAAAATAATATCGTCCATTTTATAAGTATATTATAACCATATACAAAAGCAACAGGGCTTTAAAGGGCCATCTGTTTTTATTAGCCTATTGACAATAAATACATATTGTCTATGATGAAACCAGCGGCCGAACAAGGAAAATTTATTCATGCATCACGTATTAGTAATTGGTGCGGGAAAGATTGGTTCACTTATTACTCACTTGTTATCACATTCGAATCATTATGTTGTTCATTTGGCGGATAAACAAGCGGACACACCCCATCTTCATCGTTTAAAAAATTTATCTAACTTTCATTTTATGAAACTAGATGCTGAAGATAGTCATGCTATTGCAGCAGCAATAACAAAATGTAATATTGAAGCCATTGTTTCATCGCTTCCTTACTATTGCAATTTACCTATTGCAAAAATAGCAGCTGCTCATCACATTCATTATTTTGATTTAACAGAAGATGTACAAACCGCACAAGCTATCCAAGTGATCGCCAAGCATGAAAAAAGCGCTTTTGTACCGCAATGTGGTTTGGCACCAGGGGTAATTAGCATTATTGCTAATCACCTCATGAAAAATTTTCCTGAACTTGATACTGTAAAATTAAGAGTAGGTGCTTTACCCATTAATATTAGTAATGCTTTGCAATATTCTTTAACGTGGTCAACGGATGGGCTTATCAATGAATATGGTAATTTATGCCAAGCAATTGAAAATAACAAAGAAGTCAATTTATTACCATTGGAAGGTTTAGAAGAAGTTAAAATCGATGGTTTAACTTATGAAGCGTTTAATACATCAGGTGGTATTGGTAGTTTAGTAAAGACTTATCTTGGTAAGGTAAAACATTTAAGTTATAAAACCATTCGTTACCCGGGGCATTGTAGTAAAATTCAATTTTTAATGAATGATTTAAAATTAAATGAAGATCGCGAAACGTTGAAAAAAATTTTTGAGCGAGCGCTTCCTAAAACATTTCAAGATGTTGTGTTAGTTTATGTATCGGTAACAGGCATGCAAGAAAATCAATTTATCGAAGAAAGTTATGTTAAAAAATTTTATTCCAAAAAACTAGATAACTATCGATGGTCAGCCATACAATTTACTACAGCATCTGGTATGTGTGCGATCATTGATTTGGTTTTCAACAATCTCAATCGATACCATGGATTAATTGCTCAAGAACAATTCTCCTATGATGAATTAATTGGTAACCAATTCGGATCATATTATGCATGAGAAATTATTATCTCAACTTCACATTGGCTCACATCATAGTGGTGTGAGCACTGGATTACATTGGTGGTCGTCCAATAAAAAATCGGGTGAAATTCATTCTTATAATCCAACGAATGGCGAATTAATCGCGTCCATTTATCGCGCAACCAAAGAGGATTATGAGCATACGATGAAGGAAGCCGAACGTTCTTTTTTAATTTGGCGTGACATACCTGCACCAAAACGTGGTGAAGTGATCCGAGCAATTGGCGATGAATTGCGTAAGCAAAAAGATTTTCTTGGAAGTTTAGTATCATTGGAAATGGGAAAATCTAAGCAAGAAGGGGATGGTGAAGTTCAAGAAATGATAGATATGGCTGATTTTGCTGTTGGCCAATCACGTATGTTATATGGTAAAACGATGCATTCAGAGCGAACGGCTCATCGCATGTATGAGCAATGGCATCCGCTTGGTGTGGTGTTAGTCATCAGCGCTTTTAATTTTCCGGTAGCAGTTTGGTCCTGGAATGCATTTATCGCAGCGATTTGCGGTAATGCAGTTATTTGGAAACCTTCGCCCAAAACATCTTTATGTGCTATTGCCGTTCAACATATCTGTAATCGTATCTGCGATGCATTTGGTTATCGAAGCATTTTTTCACTTGTTATTACGGATGATAGTGAAATTATAAAACAAATGGTCAGTGATCAGCGCTTTCCATTAGTTTCCTTTACTGGCTCAACAATAGTTGGCCGCGAAATAAATACTATTGTGGGGAATCGTTTGGGCAAAGCATTATTAGAATTAAGTGGCAATAATGCAATCATCATTGATGAATCTGCCGATCTTCAGCTTGTTATGCCAGCAGTTGTATTTGGTGCAATAGGAACAGCAGGGCAACGTTGCACAACAACAAGACGATTAATCATTCATGAATCCATTTATGAAACGTTAGTGAAAGCACTTGTTGCTGCCTATCAAAAGATTACTGTTGGTGATCCGCTCGATCAAAAAAACATAATGGGTCCTTTAATTGATCAGCATGCAGTTGATCAATTTATAAAAGTAGTTCAAGCTGCTAAACAAAAAGGTGGAAACATTTTATTTGGTGGGAAGGTGATAAAGCGCAAGGGTTTTTTTGTGGAGCCAACTATTATTGAGGCAGAAAACCATTGGGAAGTAGTGCAGCAGGAAACATTCGCTCCTATTTTATATGTCATGAAATATAAATTGTTTGAGGAAGCAATTGCTATGCAAAATCATTCCTCTTTTGGATTATCCTCCGCACTTTTTACTACGCGTTTGCAACAGGCAGAAGCTTTTCTTTCTGCAGAAGGCAGTGATTGTGGAATAGCTAATATTAACATGGGTACTTCCGGTGCAGAAATTGGTGGTGCTTTTGGTGGTGAGAAAGCAACAGGAGGTGGTCGCGAAGCAGGATCAGATGTTTGGAAAGCATACATGCGGCGACAAACCAACACAATCAATTGGGGTAAAACCTTACTTCTTGCTCAGGGCATTCGGTTTCAAGTTTAATCCTATAGTAAATAAACGCCACAACCGTTGATTATCCTGACAATCAACGCCACAACCGTTGATTATCCTGACAATCAACGCCACAACTCCTTGAAAAAAAATCATTTTTCTTATTAGGGCTGGAAAAACTAGCTTAAAGTGCAAGTTTTTAACAGCTAATCTTTTGATAATTTGTAGAAGTTATTATAATCTTAGTTTTGTTTGTTGAATATTATTATGCGACATTGTTTCTGAAGCTTTATTTTTATCAGATATTTGCTTTGTTATCGATTCCGCTAACGCTTGTGCTTCCGTTTTTAATGTATTTATTTGATCATTTTCACTTATGTTTTTAGCATGACTGAATAGATCGGTAATATCTTCTATAAGAAGAGTGAGTTGACTCGCCTCGTCGTTTATATGTATGGCAGATCCTTTTGTTAAATTGTCATGTTTTTCTTTTGCCGTACGAATACGCTGTTCTAAATTTTCGATTAATTGAGGAAGATTAGGAACAGCTGTTAACTTTGTTTCCTGACTCGGTAGTTTTTCTTTGCAGTTTTCAAAAAGTTTTTTACAAGCACCCATTAATTTTTCCCGATGTCCGGGATACATAAAACGCGCATAGAGTGTTGTTTCACTACCATGAACGTGACCTTTTTCGCCATGTGTGGGTTTTTCTGTGCGAGATAACTCATTTTTTTTATTGGGGAGTGAAATCTTCTGATTAATCTCCTGATAAACCTCTTCTTCAGTTCGCATTCTAAAAGGATCAAACAGAGGTTTATTACGAATTTTTCGACTAATAAAATTAGCAAATTGTCCGATACGCCTGATGGGATCGAGCAAGCCGTAAATAGCGGTTGCCAGTAATATAATAATACCAGCGGGTGGAAACACGAATAAAAAGATTGAACCTGTTAAAGCGACGCTACTTTGCAAAATAGCATGCGTAGAATTGACAATTGCCTCATCATTTTTTCGTTTTTCATTCATTAATTTTGTTAATTCTGTAAGATCACTTGTCGTTTCTTTTGAGATAGTGTTTTTTCTAAAAAAACGATTGTATAAATGTTTACTTAACAATATGCTATTTTCAATGAGGGATTTCGCTGCAGAAATAGTAAATAAGAGAGGTGTAATAATATAAATCAACCCTGCAGCAGTGAGCGCACCTATTGTTGCTAAAGCAATACTACTAATCATTTTAGCAATGGTTACACCTTGCACTACTTTATCTTTTTCAGATGTAACTGATCGAATGATATTATAAATACCAATGGGTAGTAACAGAGTAGTTAGGATAAGACCTATCCAACCTAGATTATTCGCAACTTGTAAAGTATCTAACGCTTCTCTTAATTTAGTAGCCCACCAAGGAGAAATACTTTCACTAAGAGCAATTTTACTTACCTTTTCTACATGCCAATAAAATGTTTCTATCCAATTAAATAGTTTTTTGGCTCGATTGTCAGATCGTTGTTTTGATTTATCGTTTGATTCATTGTTTGGCATAAGTGCGTTTATAATAATCCACTTATATTAAGTATAATGCACGCGCACGTATTTTTTTGCTAGCTATCGCTAATATATATTTTTTAAAATCAACAACTTACTCATAACTCATGATGCGGGTTACATTATCTGATGCGTTGACGTTTTTTAGAATCCATTTCTATTTTAAATTTTGCAAACAGTTGTTTGGTATAGGCGAGATGCTCATAACAATCGAAATAATTTATTTGATTAAAACTAAGAAAACGCGGATTTATTTTGTTAAGCGCAAACACGTCATGTTTCATAGCTCGCTTCAGAATTGCTATTTTTTCTTCTTTTTCTAGGCATAGAATCTGTAGTTTATCAATAATATTTTGCGCAGCGATTCGACGTAAATCCCCCATACGTTTTTGTTCTTTGGTGTTTTCATAAAAATTATTTAAAGCTTCAGTAAGCGAATGTATATCGTGAAAAGGCTCCATTAATGTGATGTGATCTAAAATAGCATCTGTTAATTCAACACGATTTAATATGGCTCCACTTAAATCAGCGTTACTTAAGTTAGCTTCTCTCAAATTAACATTGTTAAAATTTACCATTGTAAGATTGGCATGACTGAGGTTCGCTTTACTCAAATCTGTTTGAGTTAACCTTGCTTTACATAACATGGCGCTGTTCAAATCGGATTCGATTAAATTGCAATTAATGAGGTTACCTTTAAATAAATTTATTCGATTGAGATGAATACCTGATAAATTGATATGGCTAAGTGAAGCTAATTTAAGAGACATTTTGCATAAATTAATATAATGTGTAGATGAGCGATGCAATAGTTTTAATTGCAAATCCTTTTCAAGATTATCACGTTTTATATGGTTTTTTTCATGATTCAAACGAATAGCTAAGCACATAATGTGTAAACTTTCTATTGTGTTTGGAGTGAGTTCTTTGTTCATTTTGGTCATGGCTTCTTGGATATAATGAAGCTTTTTTTGTGAGACAGTTTGTGTTGTAAATGCATAACAAATCATTTCTTTAGCATGCATCTCATCGCATGATAGATTTTCTAAATTAAAAAACGCTGGAGTTGTTCGGTAGTAATCCAAAAATTTTTTTACTCGTACGGCAGGATAAGTATTAATTATTTGTAAAACGCGAGTGGGATGAGTGAGATAAGCATTGATTCTCACTTTATCTTGACAAGATAATTGTCTTAATTTAGTAATGTCCGATTTACTTAAATAAGATAGAATTTCTCCTGTCAGTTCAACAGGGAGATCTCTCCAATCATTTCGCTTATGCTCTTTGTGCACAAGTTTAAATAGCATCATGGTAGTACTTCCATGCAAATATATTTTATTTCAAGATAACCTTCTATCCCATATGTTGATCCTTCCCTCCCCATACCAGATTGTTTGATACCACCAAATGGCGCAACTTCGGTCGAAATGATTCCTGAGTTGATCCCAACAATACCATATTCTAAATTCTCGGCCATTCGCCAGATGCGATCTATATTCATACTATAAAAATAAGAAGCGAGTCCAAATTCTGTATCATTGGCCATTAACAGGGCTTCTTCTTCTGTGTGAAAACGAAAAAGTGGTGCAACAGGCCCGAAGGTTTCTTCTTTAGCAAGTAACATGGATGAATTTGCCTCCGTTAACACGGTTGGCTCAAAAAAGAGCCCGCCCAATGGGTGTGGTTTGCCGCCGTACACAATGCGCGCCCCTTTTGCTACAGCATCTTTTATATGAGTTTTTACTTTGTTTAATGCCGCTTCATTAATTAAAGGCCCTTGTTGGGTGTTTGGATCAAGACCATTACCCACTTTTAATTGCAAAACAGCATGAATTAGTTTTTTGGTAAATTCTGCGTAAACGGAATCGTGAACTAAAATACGATTAGCGCACACGCAAGTTTGTCCACTATTACGAAATTTTGAAGCGATAGCGCCTTCCACTGCAGCATCTAGATTGGCATCATCAAACACAATAAATGGTGCATTTCCACCTAGTTCTAATGATAACTTTTTTAATGTAGGCGCACATTGTTGCATTAATAATCGGCCAATTGCCGTTGAACCAGTGAAAGTTAGTTTGCGTACAATGGGGTTGGTCGATAACTCCATACCTATTTTTTCAGGTATACCAGTTATTATGTTGATCACGCCAACAGGTATGCCTGCTTGTTCAGCTAACACAGCGAGTGCAAGCGCAGTGAATGGGGTTTCTTCATCAGGTTTTACTACAATGGTGCAACCAGCGGCTAATGCTGGCGCAATTTTTCTCGTCATCATGGCGGCTGGGAAGTTCCAAGGTGTGATAGCAGCAACCACACCAATTGCTTGCTTGATCACTAACAAATGTTGATTGCGCTTATTAGAGGGAATAATATCGCCATTGATGCGTCTTGCTTCTTCTGCAAACCATTTAATATAAGCATTAGCATAATCAATTTCGCCACGCGATTCCGTAAGAGATTTGCCTTGTTCTAATGTCATGATACGAGCAAGATCTTCTTTATTTTGATCGATTAGTTGTGCCCATGCCAAAAGCACATCCGAACGCTCTTTAGCGGATTTGATTTTCCATGGATGCCAAGCAGTTTGGGCTGCTTCGATAGCACGGCTGGTTTCGATCTGCGTGCAGGAAGGAACATGGCCTAAGATGCTGCCATCATAGGGATTTACAACCGGAATTGTTTTACCAGAATCGGCTTGTATCCAACTTCCATTGACGAAGCAAGCCTCTTTGAATAAATGTGTATGATGCAGTCCTTGCATGTTCGTTCTCCTGCTATAGGATTTCTTGAAATTTTTTCTTTAATAACAATTGGCCATCAAAATTTTTAAAAAATCGCTTCATATCTTTTCTAAATGCACGATATAACCCTGATAATGAAGTATGTTCTGTTGCGCCATCCAAATCAATTAAAACAGGCTGTTTATATTGATCAATCAAAATATTAGTTGTTTTTAAGTCACCATGAGTTAATTCTATTTTAGTTATGTTTTTAAGCAGTGCCATGATACGAACGGCCATTTTACTTACTTCGTCTTCAATATGGTTTTTTTTAAAAAAGTCTCCCACATGTTCACCAGAAACAAATTCACTTATAAAATAAGATTTATTTCTTAGACCAAAATATTTTTTTTCAATAAATGCCACAGGTTTTGCCGTGGATACACCTAATAACATACATTTTTGAGCTAATCGCCAAGATACATAAGCACGCGTTAAACGCATGGATCGCCGCAGCTGATGCCATATACTTTTTATGTTATAGCGTTTAATAATAAATGTATGATGATCTATTGCAATTTTTGCGACTGTAGCAGAGCGTCCCATTTTTATTATTTGGGTGGTAGGATGATGAAAGATAGCATCCGGGTTTTTTAAAAATTGTAACAAGGCAGCTGATTGATACACACGATTATACATGCCATGTATATGTAAATCATGAAAACGAGAAAAATCAGAACAATCTCTAAAAATTTTCTTTTCAAATTGTTGCCAACGCTTATTGTTTCGTTTATTGATTTGATAAAACAATTCGTCATCATCTTCTTTTTTTAAACGCCAGCCACGTAATGTAGCGTAGTATTGAAATAATTGTTTCTGAAGCGTTTCTGCGCCCACTCCTAATTGAGCTAGAAATAATGCAAGGTTTTTTATACTGACTTGTTTGGGCAGCAATGGTTTAAAGATTTCGATTTGAGCACCGTCTAACGTATAAATTCGATTCGTTGTTAATAGAAAATTTTTAAAATGAATATCTTGTTGCAACACACCTAAAACATGTTGGGTAGCAATTTCTGTAACAACCGATTTTAATATAGATAATATTTCTGGTACGTGGTGTTTTTTAGCTTCCCAGATAGTAGCTAAATTTTCAGCTTCAAAAATACGCTCAAGAATTAGAATATAGATTCTTCGATCTTCGCTGATGCTTTGATGGAGTATAGTTGGAGTGGGGATGTGATTGGTTTGTAATATGTTAATGCCAGCCACATCTTTTTCGATATGTTGTTTCGCGCGTTCTAGGTTAAAAAATAATTTTGCTACAACGGGTTTGTCTTGCCAAACACCTAACACCACCATTCTTTTTTTAGGAATAATACGTAACACTTGCTCAACAAAAAAAACTTGTTTGTCTGCTAAATGAAGCATAAAAGGTGTATTAAAATTAAAATGAGCAGATTGAAGATCGTGCCAAAGAAAGATAGGGTAAGATGGCGATGCTTTAGGCGTGGTTAGCATAGAGTTTTTCTCCACGTTTTTTTACTTTATCCCAGAAAGATTTTTTTAGATGAATAGCGTTTCGTATGGGTACCCCGCTATAGGTTTGAATAAAGCGATATAAATCGCGTTGTGTTAAACCAATTTCTTTACTCGAAAAATATAAACTGGCTAAATCTTTAATGATCCAACGTAGCGGAGTATGTTGTCGCACCTGTGCTCGGTGTAAATCAATTAGATAAAGAGGTGGCGTGTGCAAATGCTGTTGAGAGGCATCAAATAAAAAATGGCAAATGTAAAGATCGCGGTGATTGACACCATTTTCGTGTAATTGTTTAGTTATTTCTGCTACGCGTTTAATTAATGCTTGCTTAAATAAAAATGGTGGTGGTGATTTGGCCCAGTTTTTACATAATGTTTCTAAACTAATCGTTGGCGCAAGTTCTTCCATTAAAATAAATGATGTTAATGTTGCAGGATTATAGCCGCATTCTCCAAAAGCAATTATATTTACAGTAGGTATACCAATGGATTGTAATTTTTTAATCGCATACCATTCATTACTTGCTCCGAGCACAGGTAAGCGCAGCTGAAACAAATTTTTAAAAATTTCTTTCCAGCCAATACCCCGATATTGTTTGATAAAATAATTAGAATGCCCCAAGCGAATGCGCTGTATTATTCTTCCTTCACGATGGCGAAAACATTCTCCTTTTAACGCCATTATTTGGTTGAAATAAGGTTGTTCCATAGAGAAATATTTTTTAATAGGATCTTGTAGATAGAGTTTCACGATTTTTCCTAACTGATTCTATAAAATCGGTAGCTTTTTCTGGCAAGCTGTAAATATCTGCCTGTTTTGCAAATGACAAACCATTTTGTCTCCATTTTTGAGTGGATGATGATAACATGTTTTGTAGTGCACCATTCAATTCCAGTTGTTGAAAGGGAGAAGTGAGTACGATACCTGCTTTAGCCTCATTAATAAAATGAGCATAACCACATACATCAGTTGTTAATACAGGTAACCCAGAGGCAATCGCTTCTAATAAAACGGTACCCGTATTTTCATGATAAGCAGGGTGAATGAGCAAATCCGCTGCTAATAAAAAAGTTGGTACATCGTCTCTGCCACCCAGAAAACGAATTTGATTTTCGATAGAAAAGCGTTTGGCTAAGCGTTGATAATAACGAGGATTATCTTGACCAATGACAAACAATTGACAGCATTTTTTTAAATTTTCTGGGAGTGATGCCAAAGCAATGATCGTTCTATCTAATCCTTTGGTTTTAAATCCGGATCCAATCATCAAAACCAACCTATGCTCATCTGCAAGTTGATAAGCCTTTCGCATTGTGTCACGAATGTGATGTGTATGAAGGGGTGCAATACGATCTTTGGTAATGCCAGGAGGAAGTAAATGAAAACGATTTGTTTCGGTTTGATAATAGCGCATATACGCCGTTTGTTGCTCTGGTGAAATCAGCAAAATTTTAGTGGGTTTGCCTTGCATAAATACAGCTTTTTCTAATGCGATCAGTTGTCGATAACGAGGGAGGAACCGATGAAAAAAATAACGATTTTCATGAATACGTGCTTGATAACACATATCAGCCGCATAGTAAATATCAAGATCAGGCATTTTATTAAAACCGATTACCACATCATACTGATTAGCTTTCAGGTGATCTTTTATTTGTTTGCTAAAGGCATAGCATCGAGTATGATTTTGTTTAGCACGAATGTTTAATAGGTGCATATGAAAATCGATTTCTGGTTCGCCTTTCCAATGCATGGTATAAACATGAATATCGTGTCCGCGGTTTTTACAAACGCGAGCAATACGCAGAAAATCACGCTCTAAACCGCCGTAAGGAAAATATTTATACAAGCAAAAAGCTAATTTCATAGGGATATCATCATGCGCTATATCATCATGTGTGGATTTTGTATTTTACTTGCAAATTGTACACTAACAACACCCAATCAGGGAGCAAAAATTAGCCGATATGGTTATGGTAGTCCTATCAGTGCGTATATCAATCGTTTTGGATTACCTAATAAGAAAGTTGTATTTTCAGAAGGTAACACGGCTTATTTTTATACAAGAACAAATCCGCGTTATGCTAACGTTTCTACCCCCTCTCCCGTTCAACTTAATATTGATTCATCTGGCAAGCCGCTTATGTTAATCAAACCAGGGGTTGGCATGACTGAAAAAAGCTTAGCATTTACCTGTACGATTATGTTTATTGTAAATAAACAAGGTATAATTATTGACAGCAACGTACAAGGGGAAGGCTGTAATGAATCGATATTTTAAATATATTATATTATTGATGTTAACTTTTTTTATTAGTGTATCGCCTGTTTTTGCCGATGATGAAGATTCTGGTGTGGAGCGACAACAAATTTATCATATTTATAACGATGTTGATTTGATTCCAACGACCAAATTAAATTATGCCAAGCCTAAAGTTGTGATGAAGTCTATTTTTCCATTGCTAACGAGTGATGAGCAAAGTGAAACGGCAGAAAAGTTTAACCAACTTGTTCAAACACTTATTCAAGAAGAAATGAATGATTACAAACAGCGTATAGCCGATCAATTACCATTTCGTAAAAACTTACCGTCATCTATTGCAAATAGTGAAAGCACATTAAATATTGATTTTGATTCATCAGTGGTCAATACCAGTGGTAGTCCTATTATTAGTATCCGTTTTAGTGTGGAAGGATACATTGTGGGCATGGCGCATCCTTATCACCATCATCGGGTACTCAATTACGATTTAGAAAGTGGTCAATCATTAGAATTAGTTGATCTTTTTAAGTCGGAATCACCCTATCTTAATGTGTTGGCTAATTATGCTAACTTGACTTTGTCGAAACGTTTAAAAAGTAAAGAATTTATTTCAAAAGGTACCGCGCCTGAATTTCAAAATTATAAAAACTGGAATGTCAATCCAGATGGCTTACTGATTACCTTTGATGAGTATCAAGTCGCACCTTATTACTATGGTACACAAACGGTGTTGATTCCATATTCAAAATTGTCTGAATTTATTGCGCCTTCTTCATCAATAGGAATATGTTTGAAGCATAAAAATAAATGTTTAAGAAGTCATGTGCTCACTGGTGGGTTTATGGATGAAGCTGCAAATGCTCCTCATGGTGCACGAGATCCAGCGTTGAGTTAGTGCATAAAACATCATTTGATTTTTTTCACCGTATTCTCAATCCAGTTTTTTGTTAATTCCAACACTTCTTCTGGCGTGCGGCCTTTGCTTTCAATTAATGGTCCGATAACGACTTGTATCGTGCCAGGTTGTTTAATGAATTTTCGCTTAGGCCAAAAGTAACCAGCATTATGAGCAATAGGAATAACGGGATAACCGCTTGCAACAGCTAAACGTGCGCCGCCTAGACGATACTTGCCAACTTGACCGGCTGGTATACGCGTACCCTCAGGAAAAATAAGCACCCATCGCCCAGCTTGTAAACATCTTGCTCCTTTTTCAATAACTTGTTGCATGGCGGATGATTTATTATTTCTATCAATTGCAATAGGATCAGAAGTTGCTAATCCCCAACCAAAAAAAGGCACCCATAATAATTCTTTTTTAACGATGATTGCTGGATCATGGAAAATAGTAGGTAAGAAAAATGTTTCCCATGTGGATTGATGTTTACTAAGAATAATACCTGTTCTATCGTGAGGAATGTTTTCTAAACCTTTTACTTGATAATTGATTAAACAAACATATTTTAAAACATGAAGATAAAGTCGCAGATAAGCTCGAATTAAAGCATGTCGATACGAAAGTGGGAAAGCTAGTGCCAGCATACACACAAAACTATAAAGCGGAATCGTAGTCCATGAATAAATAGAAAAAACAAATGAACGGATGAATAAATTAATTGTTGAATAATTAGGCTTCTTTGTTGTGGCCATTCCAGTCCTATTTAGGATTCACATTTAGAAGAACATATTCTACTGCTTCTGCTAAATCGGCAAAATTCGGAATGCTCCCAAGCCCCGGGCTTTTTTTTAGCCATTCTTGTCCTTTTCCTGTGCGCACTAATAAAGGTAAGCATTCTGCAGCTTGCGCTGCTTGTACATCCACCAATGAATCACCGATAAAAAATGTTTCAGCTAATGGTACAGCATACTTGGTTTGAATTTGATATAAAAGTCCTGGCTTTGGTTTGCGACACAAACACCCATCTTCTGGATGATGAGGACAGTAAAAAATTTCTTCGATGTAACCATTATAGAGCGCTAGTGTTTGCCGCAGTTTTTCATGAATAGCATCTAACGTAGCAAGATCATAATATCCGCGTGCGATGCCAGATTGATTAGTAGCAATTAATACGCGAAATCCAGCACGATTTAATTTAGCAATGGCATGTAAACTGCCTGGAATGGGTAACCATTCTTCCGGCGATTTGATGTATTCGCTTGAATCGTAATTAATAACACCATCACGATCTAAAATAATGAAAGACATATTCATGTTGAAAAACAAATCCCGCACTTTATAGATTATAGTGCGGGATAAATATTAATTTTAAAGATTTAGAATGCAATTATTCAAACTTGTAAATTAAACCAACATTAAATTGATCAGAGCGTGGTTTCAACGAATTACCATTAAAGTTTCCAGAGCTATAAGCAGTAAAATCATATTCTCCACGAAAATCAATGTTTTGTGTCAGACTGGTTTGAATGCCTAAGCCAAATTGTGCACCGGTCAATGATTTTTCTTCGGAAGTAGCAACTGGCGAAGTTTCTTTGACTTCGAATTTTGAACGAACCACACCAAGACGTCCGTAAGCCATCGTGTGATCGCTTAATGCGATACCAGGCAGAATACTCACACCGTAACCATATTTTTCTTTGAACTGGTCTTTAAAATTGTCAGCATCAATCGTGATATCGGATGTTGTATTAGTAAGATCAGCAAATACTTCACCACCCAGATAAAAACTTTGGCTCAGCATGGCGCCATAACCAGCAAATATATTACCAACTGCACCACGACCACCGAAGTTAATCGTGTTGTTAGCATCATCACTCAAGTTAAAAACATCAGTGTTTACACCAACGCTCGCACCCACATAAGGTGCGCCGCTAGCAAATGCAATACCAGAGGCAGTCATCATAGCAGTTACAAGGATTAATTTCTTCAACATAAATTAAACACTCCTACTTTTTTTGAATTGGTCGACATCCTTACTTTACCTTTCTCGTTAAGGACAGCGATTGTTGAGAACAGGTTATATTTTCACGCTGGCGTAAAAATATACTCCTTCTATCTGTGCCTCCGTGAATACACGAGATTCGTTGTATCCAGATACGAAGTGTGAGCATCATAACGGAAATTGTTTCTGTAATCAAGACAGTACAAAATAAAATCAATAAGAGAGGCAGTTATTTTTTATCCACGTTGTAAGATACAAATATTTCGTTTAGTTGTTGCGCAACGCGAATAAAAGTTGTGCGTTTGGATAATTCTTTTAATCGATGTGCCCCAACATAAGTGCAAGTGGAACGTAATCCGCCTAGAATATCTAAAATGGTATTTTTAACAGGTCCATGATAAGGCACGTTTACCGAGCGACCTTCGCTAGCGCGATAATCGGCAACTGTACCATGATAACGTTGCATGGCTTCAGATGAGCTCATACCATAAAAGCGTTTAAATTTTTTACCATTTTCTTCGACAATATCACCTAAGCACTCATCATGACCAGCAAGCATGCCACCCAGCATGACAAAATCAGCACCAGCTGCAAAAGCTTTTGCCACATCACCGGGTGTCGTGCAACCACCATCGGCACAGACTTGGCCTCCTAGTCCATGAGCTGCATCAGCGCATTCAATAATGGCTGATAATTGCGGATAACCCACTCCTGTTTTTTCACGAGTAGTGCACACTGAACCAGGACCAATACCAATTTTGACAATATCTGCTCCAGAAAGAATTAATTCTTCGACCATTTCACCAGTGACTACATTGCCGGCCATAATTACTTTTTTGGGATATTTTTCACGCAGATGTTCAAGACAAGAAACAAACCGTTCGGTATAACCATTTGCTACATCCAGACAAATAAAGTTAAGATCGGTAATTTGTAAGATTTCATCAAGTTTAGCAAAATCTGCATCAGCAATTCCCAATGAAATGAAACAATGTGTTTGTGTATGGGGATGTTGTTTAGTAAAACGTTGCCAATCTTCAAGCGGGATAAATTTATCAAGAGCAGTTAATAGATGATGCTCGGCTAATACTTTAGCCATTTCTAATGTACCGGTATGATCCATATTAGAAGCAATAATAGGTACACCTTGCCACGTGGTTTGAGTGTGTTTAAATTGAAATTCACGCTCTAATAATACTTCCGCACGTGTTTTTAGCACACTTCGTTTGGGCCGAATTAATACATCACGAAAATCCAATTTCACATCATATTCAATACGCATATTGTTCCTCTAAAGTTCATAAAAAAAATGTTACAAAAATTGTTTTACAAACAAACTAGGTTTAATCACTTCTATTCCATGATATCCAGAAATACACAACAAATCCTTATCGCCACTTACGATAATATTAACATTAGCAGATAAAGCACAAGCAATAAATTTGTCGTCATGTGGATCTCTTGATATTTTGCTTGTAAGTTTAATCGGAAGGTGTATTTCAGTGTGTATAGCTAATAACTCGATAAAGTCTAATAGACGGATAGCAGGATATTGCTCTGACAGAGCTTTAGAAACTTTATTATATTCAATTAAAATTTCTTGTGATAAAATCAGTTTAATTTTTCGAGTTTGCCAAGCTTTCAGAATTTCATATGGAGGCCCAGACCAGAATATCCCTGATATAAATACGTTTGTATCTAGAATAATTCTCACGGATTTGAGCGAGCCTTTTTAATTGCTTTTTTGATATCATTTTTTTTCAGGCGAAGTTTTTTTGCTTTTTCTCTTGCTTTGTGAATTAAATAATCAAAGTTCTTCATAGAAGGAGATGTTACAATTTTTAAGATAATAACATCTCGCTCACCTAACACAACAAATTGCTCACCAGTTGTTAGTTGTAGTGATTTTCTGATTTCTTCAGGTATAACAACCTGACCTTTAGAAGACATTCTTGTGGTTGCTAATGCTTTCATAACACTCTCCTAATCTTACTTGTAAGATTATAGCAGCTATTTGGAATGGTTAGTAGTCTGATACGCTTTTCTTTCTCATTTTCGCAAAATAAAATCCATCCATATCCTGCATACCAGGAAGGATTTGGCGGCCGATTTCACAAGCCATTCCCCATGGCACTTCTAATTTCTCTTCATAAGCATGAGGATTGTAAGTTAGAAATTGTTGTAAAACGTGTGCATTCTCTTCTGGAAAAATAGAACACGTAACATACAGCAATAATCCACCAGGCTTTAATGTGTGCCACAAAGAGGTGAGTAGATGAAGTTCTTTTTTTGCCAATGTTTTAATATCGTTTGCTTGCCGCAATAGTTTAATATCAGGATGGCGACGAATGACACCGCTTGCCGAACAGGGAACATCGAGTAAGATGCGATCGAACAGTTGGCCGTCCCACCACGTTTTGATGCGACTTGCATCGCGTGTGAAAAGTTGGGGAGCAGGAAGCAACAACCTCGATACATTTTCTTTGATGCGCGCTAGCCGTTTCGAGTCTTTTTCTATGGCGATGCAAGTTGCTAATGTGGGTTCACGTTCTAATAGATGCGTCAATTTTCCACCTGGCGCAGCACATGCATCTAATACTCGTAAACCTGGTTCTAACTCCAATAATTCAGCAGCTAGTTGTGCGCCACCATCTTGCACCGATACTTCTCCTTGAGCAAAACCAGGTAATCTTTCTATTGGAATAGCTGGTTCTAAAATAATACCGGCAGGCGTGTTGGGAATAACACGGGCAAGGTAACCGTTGGTTTGTAGCAATTCAATATATTTTTTGCGACTCATACGCAACACATTTACTCGCAATGCAAAAGGAGGATGTGCATTGTTAGCATGTAATATTGTTTGCCAGTGCATGGGCCATACTTCTTTGATTCGAGTGATGAACCAATCAGGATGTGCATAATAAGCTTCAGCGTCCAATTTAATTTTTTCCTGCAAATTTTTCTCCTGACGTAAATATTCACGTAGGATTGCATTTACTAAATTTTTTGCCCAAGGTTTTTTTAATAGTATGGTTGCATCTACTGTTTCTGCTACCGCAGCATGGGGTGGAATATGCATGTCGGTTAATTGATAAAGACCAATTAACAATAAGGCCTGAATAATGCTTTCTTTAGGTGGAATAGGTTTTTTTAATAATTGATTTAAAATATAAAGAAGTCGCGGATAATAGCGACAAACACCATAAGTTATCGCTTGAGTAAATGCGCGATCGCGGGGATCAAGAATGGATAATAAAATCGTATCCAAATTGTCTGTGAGCGATTGTCCGCGGGAGGCCACATTATTTATTATTTGTGCTGCGATAGAACGAATAGGGCTCATGCTAAATGCTGACCAACTATTAATTGATCGTGTTTAGCATTATAAAAATCACTAATAGTAATTATTTTCCCTCCCGGGAGTTGTATGCGTAATAGTCTTAGCACACCTTCGCTAGTTGCAATATCCATGCCATGATGTGAAGCAGATACAATGGTGCCAGGTGAGTGATGATAATTCATTGAAATAGCTTTGGCTTGCCAAATACGCAATGGTTGTTGTTGCCAGTTAGTAAAAGCAACAGGAGCGGGATTAAAAGCTCGTACTTTTCTTTCGAGTTCAATCGCTTTTTGTGTCCAATCTAAGCGTGCTTCTTCTTTAGTAATTTTATTAGCATAAGTTGCTAGCTGATTATCTTGTGGTATAGGAGTGATTTGATTTTTATTTAATCGATCTAATGTTTCTATTAATGCTGCTGCACCTAATTCCGCTAGTTGATCATGCAAACTTTGTGAAGTTTCATCTTCACGCAAAGTATAGATTTGCTGCAGCAAAACAGGGCCCGTGTCTAATCCTTGCTCCATTTGCATGATGCTCACGCCCGTTATTTTATCGCCAGCTAAAATAGCGTGTTGAATAGGCGCAGCACCGCGCCAACGTGGTAGTAAAGAAGAATGGATATTAATACAACCTAAACGAGGGATGTGTAATACTGCTTCTGGTAATAACATGCCATAAGCAGCAACAACCATTATATCGGCATTCCATTTAGCAAGAATAGTTTGTTCTTTTGGGTCTTGAAGCGAGGGAGGTTGGCTAATAGGTAAATGGTGCGCTAAGGCGAGTTCCTTAACGGGACTTAAAGTCAGTTTTAATCCTCTGCCAGCAGGTTTATCCGCCTGTGTATAAACAGCAACAACTTGGTGGGAAGATTGAAGGAGTGTTTGTAATAGGATGGCAGCAAATGAGGGTGTGCCGGCAAAAATAATTTTCATTTATTACCGCCGCTTATCTTTCTCAATTTTTTTTCGGATTCTTTCTTGCTTTAAACGCGAAAGATGATCGATAAATAAAATACCATTTAAGTGATCTGTTTCATGTTGAATACAAGCAGCCATTAAACCTTCGCCTTCTAATTCAAATAGCTTGCCATCTAAATTCATTCCGCGCATACGCACTTTTGCTGCGCGCTCCACTTTATCGTATACGCCAGTGACGGATAGGCATCCTTCATTATCAAGTTGTACGCCTTCTTTGGCTAAAATTTCTGGGTTGAATACACAATAACGTTGATTGTGCGTTTCAGAAACATCCATCACAAAAATTTGTCGATGAATGCCAACTTGAGTTGCAGCAAGACCTACGCCGTTACTGGCATACATGGTTTCGTACATATCCTCTACGATACGTCGTACCTCATCATCAATCTGAGTGATGGGTTGAGCTTTTACACGTAAACGAGGATCAGGAAAATGTAATATCTCAAGCAGCGCCATAAATATAATGTTCGTGGATAAATTAAAATCATATTTTATAATATCTGCCCACAAATAGCCAATATTATTGTTTGCCAACAGAATCGTTGATGATTCTCAATAATCCTTCTTGATATTGTCGTAGCGCTTCTTCTGGTTGACCTAATTGTTGAAGCAGCTTGCCGTATTCATACGTTGCTTCAGCATGTGGCCCTAGGGCGAGACATTTTTCAAAATAATCTTTTGCTTTTCCCCATAATTGAATACGCACACATAATTTGCCTAATGTTAATAAAGATTCTGGGTGTTCGCCATATGTTTTTAACCATGCGCCCACGATGACTAATTGGCGATTTAACTGAGTGGAAGGCAGGGTATCATATAGGCTTACTAAGTTGCCATGCCAATGATGTTTCAGTGTTTTACGTATTAATTCTTCAGCTTCAGTCGTGTTTGTTTTGGAGTAATATAATAATTGTTTAACATATTCATAAACCACATCAGGATTTTTTTTGGTTCCTCGAGGAATGTCGCTCCAAATCAGTTGGATATCTTCTAGATTTTTATTTCGAGATGATCGCAGTAACTCGCAGTAGATATTTTTTTCAAAAATTTCTGCTTGAGAAGGCGTAATTAATTTTGTCTTGCGTAATTGAGGGAGCAACGGTTGCAAATTTTTCCAATCTGCCAAATGAACATATATTTTTTCTAACAATTTTAATACACGTGGATGATGTGGCACTGTTTGTTGTAAGCAAGTTAAAGTGGCGGTTGCTTGTTCGAACTTACCTTGAGCCATTTCCAACTCAGCTTGAACTAATCCAATTGCTATATTGGCTTCTGGTGCAACCCGATAAGCTTTTTGAATATAACGATCACGTTCATCAAAATCATGCTGTTCATGAGCTGCTTTTGCCAAACCCAAATAGTTTATCAATGGATCGACAGATTGATGAATGCCAGCAAGTAATAATCGTTCAGCTTTTTTCCAATGGCCTTCAATTAAGAGAGATAATCCTTCCTGTGTTTTAGTAAATAATCGATGAGTACGACGAAAACGCAGCCAATTTTTCAATCGGAACCATAATAATTGCAATTGATCAATGCTGTTAATTAATAAATAAAAAAGAATGAATAAAATAGCAAGGCTTAATAAGGCAAACCACAAAGGCATTTGCACAATCCAAGATTGATAAATAATAAAGAGATAAGCCGGATGCCGTAGAATTTCGAGTCCCGCCCATACGGAGGCAATCAGAAATAATAAAAATACTAGTAGACGCCACATCATGTGCTCCTAGAAGATCTCATTCTGTTTTTTGAATCCCAAAATAGTCATCAAATAATTGTAACGTTGGGGTAAGATTAATAGTCAATGGTTGAATAGTGATTTTTTGCAAAGCTTGTAAATTTTGCAGTATATTTTTAGTGAGCTCAGCATCTTGAACAAAATATTGCTGTATCCAATCCATTGCCTGTTGCAAACTCAATTGATATACCACCATATTGTTGTGAAGTAACCCCCATATTGCATTTTCCATTTGTGCATGGAGATTTTGATAAAGAAATATTTTTTCATCAGGAATAATAAGAGGCAAGGTGTGTGAACCATTATAATGGACAATGACAATTTGTCTTAGCATTTGCCAGGAACGTTCTAAACCTTTTTGCCACCAACTGCTATCTGTTTTTGTCATGTCGGAAGAGAGCTTAGATTCTTGTTTAAGTTGCATAATTGGCAGAGGTAGTTGATTTAATTGTTTATCAAGATTAGCCAGTTGCACATATAACGTGTTGATATTTACTTGAGGAGAATGTTGTAAATTGTAAATATCCGTAGCCAATGATTTTTGAATAACAACTACACGAGAGTCTTTCACATTTCGTAACGCTTCATCAGCACGTTGTAACAATGCAATGGTGATTGTTTGTGCATTAGTTAATGGAGTATAGTCGTTTGCTAATCGGACTAAGTGTTGTGCTTCGGCCATATACCATTTATCTAGGTTTCCCTCTTGTGCTGCTTGCCAATCCATCAGTAATTTTTCTTGCTGATGAGCAAGTGCTGCCGATTGTTGCATGGTGGTAGCAAAGTTATTTACCATTTGTTGTAGGCTAACAAAATTGCGCTGGGTATTTGTTAATTCATTTTCTAAACTGGAGATTACTTTTGTTAAAGTTATTGTAATGGTTGTTAACTGAGCGTAACCATAACTAGCAGCAAAAATAGTAATCACTACTGCCAACGTTGAAAAAAATATTCCAATGGTGGCCCAATGAATAGGGGATTTTTTTTGTTCTACAGCTTCATTTTCATTTGGCATAATTCATTCCTCTTTTTTGCTAGCAGTTCTAAAATTGCCTCATGACTTGCATTGTGAGCTACCCATATTGTCTGAAAACCTAAATGATGTGCAAGCTCTTTTATTCTTTCGCTAATAACAACGAGTGGAATATCAAGTAAACGAGTATGCAGTGCTTTCCCCATCATCTTTGTTAAGTTTACTATGCCATTGTTAGATGTTGCGATAATGCTATCAATCGTTTGTTGCTTTAAAAGCATTTGATAAGGGTGTATTTCTATCTCTGGTATGATACGACGATAAGCAATGATTGGCAAAACGCGTGCTCCGCGTTTTTTTAATGTTTGTTCCAATTGATCTCGTCCTTTTTCGCCACGGATAATTGCGATTTTTTGTTTATTGAGGGATTGAAATTCAGGTAAAGCTAATAAACCTTCACTATTCCATTTTTTCTTAGGGTAAAGAACATGTAGATACCCTGCTTGATGCAAGGCTTTCATTGTTCCAATGCCTATACAAGCGAGTTTAATAGAAGGCAAAAGCGCTCGCCATTCTTGGCGTAAAACGGGAAGGCTAGCATAAACAGCTTGAGGGCTAATAAAAATAAGCCAGTTTTGTTGGCTCAGTTTGCGAATGGATGCAATAAACTTACTTGAATTTTTTGGCGGAGCAAAAGCAAGAGTAGGCAAATGAATAGCGCAGCCGCCTTGTGATTTGATGAGCTCACAAAGCTTTGCTCCAGAAGGATAAGGGCGCGTGACAAGAATATTTAGATCATGGAGTTTTTTTATTTTCATTGATAGGTTCAACCAACAACATCAATCCATGAACTTTAGTCACTTTAATTTTTTGTCCGGGGATTAACATTACATTTGCTCTAGCTTCCCAGATTTCTCCCAAAACACGTACTACCACTTGCTCATTCATCATGCTTAGCACCACCCCTTCACTACCAATTAATCCTTCTTGTCCAGTGACAATTGTTTTTTTATGAGATTGGAAAACCATAGTAAGAATAATCAAGCAAAATAAAGCGGTAGCGATGCTCATGATAAGTATCAGTGATAAAGCAACATGATAATTGGGATCGTTCACATCGAACAACATGATCGATCCAATGATAAAAGCAATGACACCACCGATACCTAATATCCCGTGGCTAGTAATAAAAATTTCAAAAATAATAAATAATATTCCAACAACAACTAATGTTAGCCCAGTATAATTAATAGGCGCGAGTTGGAAAGCATATAAGACGAGTAATAATGCAATGACGCCTGCTACTCCAGGTAAAATCAAGCCTGGATGAGACAATTCAAACATTAATCCGTAAAGTGCAATTAGAATCAGTAAATAAACAATATTAGGATTCGTTAAAAAAGTTAAGAATTGATAACGCCAATCGGGCGCAATGATTTTAAGTTCAAGATTTTTAGTAGAGATTTTTTCAGGAATACCTTGTACCAGAATGTTATGCCCGTCCATTTTTTTGAGCAAGGTTGGATAATCATCCGCGATTTCATCAATGACTTTCAAGCGTTTTGCTTCATTAGCGGATAAACTCGCAGCTTGGCGAACAGCGAGCTCTGCCCAATCTGCATTTCTTCCGCGCAATTGCGCGAGACTACGCATATAAGCGGAGGCATCATTCGTAGCTTTTTTTTCTTCGGTGCTGATGGCGCGAGTAGCAGGGGAGTTTTTTGGTAAGATGCTAACAGGAGAAGCGGCCCCAATATTGGTACCCGATGCCATCGCAGCAAGATGACTAGCATACATAATGAATGTACCAGCACTTGCGGCGCGAGCACCCGCTGGGTAAACATAAGCAATCACGGGAATGGATGAGGTGATAATTGTTTCATTAATATGACGCATAGCAGTTTCCAACCCACCAGGGGTGTTGAGTTGGATGATAATGACTGCAGCGTGTTCTTTTTCTGCATAAGCAATACCACGTTGAATGTAGTCTTGTGTTGCAGGTCCAATGGCGTTATTTATTTCTAGGACGATTGCTTTTTCCGCTGGCTTTTCAGTTTTTTCAGCCGCAAAGCCGGCAGCTGAAAATAGCATGAATAGTAAAATGATGAATGCTTTCCATTTGTACATAATTAGTGCTTCATTTAGAAGATATTAAGATTATTATATAATATTTAGGCTAAGCTGCATGGCCGACGAGTAACTTAATTTTTTGCAGTTTCTTGTCAATTTTCTTTTTTCGCTCTTCCAAATCGTAATCAGCTTGTAATCCTAACCAGAAGCCTTCGCTTGTGCCCAGTGCTTTCGATAAACGTAAATCAGTATCTGCTGTAATAGAACGATCGCCATGAACAATTTCATTGATTCGTCGTGGGGGAACATCAATATCTCTGGCCAATTTATTTTGGCTAATATCTAAGGGGTTTAAAAATTCTTCTAAAAGAATTTCGCCTGGATGAATATTTGCAATTCTGTTCATTTTTCAACCTCCATCGTTAATGGTAATCTTCTATAGCAACATCATAAACATTGGTATCATTCCATTTAAAACATATACGCCATTGATCATTAATGCGAATGCTATATTCACCCATTTTATCCCCTTTTAAAGATTCCAATCGGTTATGGGGTGGAATGCGAAGATCATTTAGTTGTTTCGCGTTATTTAGCATACGTAATTTACGTCTTGCTACATGCTGAATGTCTCTGGGTAAGCGAAATGATATTTCACTTACCCAGATTTTTCGTGTTTCCTTACATTTGAATGTTTTAATCATATTTTATCCTGTTGGCTATAATTATAACGCGAAACGTTATATAACGCAACACGTTAATTAGATTTGAAGTGGTTGACCACGATTCTAAGCCTGTTATACTTTTGCGGTTATTGATCTTATGCCGGGGTGGCGGAATAGGTAGACGCGCCGGTCTCAAAAACCGGTGAGGGTGACTTCATGCCGGTTCGATTCCGGCCCTCGGCATATTAGTCTAATCAGGAATAACGGGTGATTGATATTGGCTCCCCGATTGCATACGTCTTTCCAGTGCGCGAAATTCTTCGGAGCCAATGACAATGAACATGTTTTCTTGTTCGTCCCATTCTTCTAGCTCAGCTTTCCCAATATCGTAATACCAAATGCGTATTCTCACTGCTTTAGCATTTAATTTTTCTTGTACGAGTGGATACGTTTTAAGTTGCTCCATTTGAAATAATGCGTTTAATTTAGCTGCTTGTTCGGGTGTTACTTGTGCAGGAAATTCATCGCGAATAGCATATAATGTTTTCAACCAATTTGCTATCCCAGGAAAACGTAATTGATTTTCGGGATTAAAAATAGTGCCAGTAATTAATTCCTTGATTGCGCCGCAACCTGAATGAGCACAAATAACAATTTCTTTAACGTTTAACAAACCAAGAGCAAATTCGATAGCAGCACTTTCACCGTATGTGCTTGATGTGTGACAAGTAGGAATAATGTTTCCCACGTTACGTAAAACAAATAATTCTCCTGGTGCAGTGGATGTGATTAAATTAGGATTAATACGGCTATCTGAGCAAGTAATAAAAAAAGTATGGGGGTTTTGTTCACGCGCTAATTTCTTAAATAAAAATTTATAAGCATGTCGATGATGTTTTTTAAACGTTTCTACGCCATAACTTAATCTATTTAGTATAAGATGTTTATCTAAATGCAATATCTCCAGTAGCTCTGCTTCATCAGTTGCAATTAATCTTGCAATATCTGTGTGAGATTTAATCGACAATAAAATTTTTCGACAAGATAGCTTCACACCTTGCAAAGCAATTCGTATTGATTTTGCTTCCAGTTGTTCGATGATTTGAATGAGATGGGTAGCACCAGATGTATCAGCAAGCGGTACACGTGATAAATCAAAAATGACACCATGCTCTAAATCAACAGGTGTTAACTCAGCAATCATGCTATCTAATCGGGTAACAGATAGAAAAGTAAGTGGGCCATCAATGCATAATGCAGTTGGCCTATCACTTTCTTGGTGAACAGTTGTTTTTACATAGGCAAGCCTTAACAAGGCGATGATTAATGCAGCTGCTATGCCTATTTGAACGCCTGCAAGTAAATCAGCGCTGATAATAACAATGAATGTGACAAGATAAATGAAAGCTTCACTATGTGAGGTATGCCAAAACTCTAGAAATTCACGCGGATGACACATGCGCAGGGCAACAGAGATAAGAATGCCCGCTAGAGCAGCAATGGGTATGAGGCTAATTTGTGACGCAAGAAAATAAACAGCTATTAACAAAAACATAGCATGAAAGATAGCAGCTCGGCGTGTTTTAGCACCAGCTTGAACATTCAGTGCTGAGCGTGCAATCACACTAGTTACCGGTATACCACCAAATAGGGCGGAGGCAATGTTTCCTAATCCTTGGCCAATCAATTCTCGATCAGGATGATAAGGTTTTGTTCGTGTCATTTTATCAATCGCACTAGAAGATAATAATGTTTCTAAAGAGGCGAGCATGTATACCAGTAAAATATCTGCTAATAATTCTATAGTTGCTGCATCGATTGAGAAGGAAGGCAAAATAAGTGATTCAAAAGGTTTTGGAATGTTACCGATAGTTTCTATTGGAATGTTAAATAACCATGGGATAAGAGCGGCGGTGATGATTGCCACCAATGATGCTGGAAATCGCGGTAATAAACGAGGCAAGGCAAAAGTAATTGTTATTGTTAAGGCAGCTAACCAAAAAGCGGGCCATTTGATTTGATTAGCAGAGTGGTTAATGTAGAGAATCACATCCGTTAAATGAGAATCGGCAATAGGAGGAAGACCCAAGATGCGAGGAAATTGGCTAATTAAAATAATTGCACCAATACCTGCAGTAAAACCAGCAATTACAGGCATGGGAATGAGACGAATTAAAAATCCTAGTCTAAATATTCCGGTTGCAAGTTGTAATATTCCGCAGCCGATTCCAATAATATAAAGGCTGCTCAAACCAAATTTTTGTACAGCAGTTGCAATGAGTACAGCCATAGCTGCTGCTGGCCCACTCACTGCTAATTTGCTACTACCAAATAAAGCGCATACTATTCCTGCGACAATAGCAGAGATGATGCCCGCTTCTGGTGGCACATTACTAGCAAGAGCAATAGCTAATGATAGTGGAATCGCAACACAAGCAACAATGATGCCAGCAAATAAATCATCAGCGAGCCATTTCTTAGAAAATAACTCTTTCCATTCTTGAATAAATTCTTTCATCTATAAAATAGTTTAATCCTTTTGTGAGACTAGTCAAAAATATATCAAAGTTTTTAAGTAACATTTTGTAGTACACTACCCGCTACATGTCCCGGTGGCACAGAGGATAGCGCAGCCCCCTCCTAAGGGGCAGGTCGGCGGTTCAAATCCGCCCCGGGACGCCAATGATCAATAAACGAGGAAGGCGTTGTTGCATAAAAAATGATTTATGCAACAACACCAGATCTTATTGTAATTTTACTCGTAAGAATTTTATTGTTATTTAAATGTTCTTTGCCACATTGCACCACGCCCACCGCTACTTACTGATATTTCGCCTTCATCTCGCATTTTTCGTAATACTTGCCGAATCATATCTCTACTAATGCTAGGACAATCAGATTCAATATCATGAATAGAAAAAGGAGTCATTCTGCGATTGATGGCAGATCGCACTAATTCTGTTTTTGAACCTCGGCTTGTTGTAATAACACCAACGCGCTCTTCAAATTCTCGGTATGCTCGCAATAATGCTCCCCAAAAATAGTTCAACCAAGGTCTAACATCGTGCTTATCCGAATGCCAATGATGAGAACTTGCTTCAAGCGTTTCATAATAACTTTCTTTACTATCTTCAAAAATTCGTTCAAGACTGATATAACGGCCTACTTGATAGTTAAATTGATAAAGAAGCATTAATGTTAATAATCGCGACATTCGGCCATTGCCATCGCTGAATGGGTGAATGCATAGAAAATCAAGAATCGCTAAAGGAATTAATATCAGGGCATCATGCTTATTTTCCTCTATGGTAGTGGAATAATTTTTTGTTAATTGTTCTACAGCATTAGGCGTTAAATGCGCTTTTGTTGGAGTAAAACGAATACGTTTAGTGCCATCAGGATGGTTTTCAATGATTTCATTGTCAGTTAATTTAAAGCGTCCACCGGGATTTGCTATATAGCGACACATTATGCCGTGTAATTGCAAAATGACATTTGGAGTAAACGGCATATGCTCGAAAGACTCATGGATAAGATTTAATGCATCTCTATAGCCAGCGATTTCTTGTTCAGAACGGCTTTTGGGCGCGGTATCTTTTAAAACCAGTTCTTCAATTTTTTTATGTGGCAATTCTATGCCTTCAAGTCTATTGGATGATTCACTCGATTCAATTTTGGCGACTAATTGGAGGCTTTTAAGCGCTTCAGGTGATTGCTTAAAAAAAAGAGCCTGTTTGCCACGATATTCTCCCAGCGAACGCAAAGTAGATATTTGCTCAGCTGTGAATGTTAAATTTTCGAGATATTCTGTCTTTAATGAGCTCATTGCATTGACCCTTTTATTAAGTGGGTAATGATACCATGAATAATACCCACTTTAAAACAATCATTACATACTTATTTTATTTATATTTAACATATAATTACATAATATGTAGGTATTTTTATAGTCATTGGTACCCTCTTTAATTGATTATTACCTACTTTTTGAGGTTGTAGCTAGAAGATTTAACGTCTTGGTCTCGCGCTGGTGGAATAGGTGACTGATCCTGCTACCATTTAGTGGACATACCGAAGAGAGAAGATATTATAATCTTTAATCAATCGAGTTTTTATTTAAAAGGTAATCGATCATACGACCAAGTAGGTGAAGAATTAGGTATCCCTGCAAGCCATGCGCAAGTATCACCCAATCGTTGCTGAAGTGGGGCGCAGCTCTGCGTAACGAGTGTTTGCGTCATTATTTGTTTCGTTAGGCGGCTGAGTAAGTATACTGAGTTTCGCCAATGAAGGTGTAATTTTTTCTGTTTTAGAGAATAGCTTTAATCCCGCTAAGCGAGTTTGTACATCTTTAATCTGTTTAGCATCAGGTACGTTAGAAAACGCTGTTTGATAATATCGCAAAGCTTTTTCAAAATACTGCTGAGCATTTTCTATTTGTTTTAATCCAATATAAATTCGACCAAGCCATGCGCAAGTATCACCCAATCGTTGCTCATCTGCTTTGTTAGCTATTCTGCCTGCGAGCGCACCTTGTAATAATTGCTCGGCATGTTGAAACTTATCTTGAACGCTCATTGCTTTATCTTCATCTTGATGTTCTGCCATTTCACAAAGAATCATTCCACGATGGAATTGATGCGATTGAAAATCATGTGATTTGAGTTGATCTGTCTCGGATACATTTTTTTCAAGAAAAATTTTTCCATAAAGCAAGGTTGTTTCCTCAAGTGTTTTTAATCCTTCAGTCGGGTCTTGCTTGTTTTTCAAAGCAGCCCGAGTTAAGGATAGACCATAATAATTTTTAAAAGCTGGCAAGGAGCCTCTTAATGCTATTACTTGGTTGGTAAAATCAAGTCCTTGTTTAAAAATTTTAGCTGCAACTTCAAAATCAGCCATTTTTAAATAAACCAGACCTAAATTTCGAAAAATATTGCTTTTCAACCAATCTGATTGTGCTAAATGTTCTGCTATAGCATAGTTTTTAATAGCAGACAGACAATTGTTCTTTTCACGTTTCATGGTTGCTGATATGTAATAAACAGTAGCGAGTACTTCTTTGTCTTGTAAATACTCTGGTTTTGCTTGTTCTAATGTTAATGCTTCACAATAAAATGATTTAGCCTTATCCCAGTTGCCAATTTCTAAGTAAATTAACCCAAAATCAATTAACTCATTGGAAGTGAATTTTTTGTGTTCCTCTGATTTAATGATAGTATTTGCTTTGGTTAATTCCTCCTCAATATAAGACTGAAGTCTAAAATTATTGGGGATTCTTTGCGGATCTAGAGGCCGAACATTCATGTTATTTTTCTCCATTGTTTTTTTTAGGATAACAAAATTGATTTAGTTCAAACTATAAATAGACTATGGCCAGCAGCTTGGCTTATTGTTTCGTCTTTGTCAATCCAATTAATCACTCATGTTATGCAGCATTGAGTGCTGTTTTTTAGCACGAAGGGATGACAATGTTCTAGAGGTGCCCTTAAGGGCACGTCTAGAAATGCGAGGTTTTGTCTTCCCGGAAAGCGTCGAGCGTTTTTTGCGAGGCGCTTGTCCGGGATCCATGTC
>Ga0155613_1091_pt2 | contig 28377 bp, 35 predicted proteins | sample RifCSPhighO2_12_FD_107270 | JGI IMG/M metagenome (GOLD analysis project Ga0155613, IMG submission 107270) | Gammaproteobacteria bacterium RIFCSPHIGHO2_12_FULL_37_34
CTATCTATCCTTCTTGTTTTTACTATTACAATCTTTTATAGTCCGCTTTCGTATTTATTTCGAACGCCATATCAAAACAAGGAAGTATCTATTTTTTTCAGCAGAGAGAAATGGCTAAAAAATATGCGTTAAATAGTGTGTCATGATCTTCTAAAATAAATTGAAGGGTATATATATGAATTTAGATTCTTTAAAACAATATTTTGCTACAGCAGATATGGTACAAAACGACTTAGGCGTTGGAGTAGTGACTATTTACCGATTAAATAATAAGCGGTTTTATCTTGTGATGGGAGATTATCATAATAGATCAGCGCTTACTCCAACCGTTGGTGCGAGGTATAACAAAGAGCACTCTATTTACGATACTATTTGTGATGCTTTTGAGCGCAAACGATTTAATGGGATGCAATTTGACCCGAGCGAAATAGTTGGTGAAGAGAGTATAGATGAACAAAATATCTATTATTCAGTGAATAAAAAACTCGCGCGCTTGACTTTTGTTCAGCATATCGAGCTTAACTTATCAGAAGATGTATTCAAGGAAAAATATATTGATCCTATACATAAAGAGGCTCAATATCAAGGCAGTGGTTCTAACTTCTTTTGGAGACTAGATGAGACGATAAAAGGTAACCAAAAATTTTCATTTAAATCTAACGAAGATCGAGCAAAAGCAGCTCAAAAAGCATTGGATAGCATAAGTAAATCTAAGTTTAAGATGAGCGATGCAATACTTCAAGAAGTCGTTGCTATGCGAGATACAAACTATCAGTGGAATGCTGAAAATAAAAGTCCCTTAGACTTTTTTGAAGCAAACGGTGGTCGAAAATATTCAGAATTGGGTGGTATTTATTTAATATCACTTGACGATATTCTAAAACAACTAAAAGATTCTAATATTTATCTTCAGTTTCCCGATCCAGAAAAGCAAACGGTTGGTATTCAATATACTAGCCCAACAGAATCATGGAAAAAATTCTATCTTTTTGAAGATGAGGCGCAGCTTTTTATAAGTATTATGCGGGATATAGAGCCACTTATTTCTACGGCACCTGATCAAGTCCCTGGTTTTTGTGAAAAAGTTAATAAATTAGTTTCCCCTTGGGTGGTTGATAAGATATCAATTGATCAGTTGTTACAAGAGGAAAATCAGTGTGAATCACTACCGCGAACAAGAAGGTTTGGCTGATAAAGAACTTTCCACTTACCTAAAAACTTGATACATTAACAGCCATCCTGCTCCCGATCTTTTTAAGGAGGAGGTGGCTGTTTAATATGTTAAATAGGCTTTGCTATGATTGAAATTACTTCAATGAAAAATTACCTCAAAGAATTGCAGGCTCGCTTAGATAGTCTTTGGGGGTATCTTTGAAGTTGATAAAAAATTCGAACGTTTACAAGCCATTCAGCAAGAACTAGAAAACCACGATTTATGGAAATCACCAGAAAAAGCCCAGGCTCTAGGCAAAGAACGTGCTCAGTTAACTGAGGTTGTACACATGATGATAGGGCTTAAGAATCAGATATGTGATAACGATGAACTACATGAACTAGCAACAACGGAAAACGATCCAGAAACATTAGCTGCTATTACTAACGATGTTGAAAAACTCACCAAAAAACTGGAAGAACTCGAGTTTCGGCGGATGTTTTCTGGAGAGATGGATGCAAATGCCGCTTATATGGATATTCAATCTGGCTCTGGTGGAACCGAGGCTCAAGATTGGGCAAATATGTTGCTCCGCATGTATTTGCGTTGGGGTGAGCGTCATGGGTTTCATACTGAATTGATTGAGGTTTCACCAGGTGAAGTGGCTGGGATTAAAAGTGCAACGGTTAAATTGAGTGGCCCATATGCTTATGGTTGGTTACGTACTGAAAGTGGTGTGCACCGCTTAGTTCGTAAATCGCCGTTTGATGCTAATCATAAACGGCATACATCGTTTGCATCTGTATTTGTCTCACCTGAGATTGATGATGATATTGAAATAGAAATTAATCCAGCAGATTTGCGTATTGATACTTATCGTGCATCGGGTGCTGGCGGTCAACATGTTAATCGCACAGATTCAGCGGTGCGTATTACGCACACCCCGACTAATATTGTTGTGCAATGTCAAAGCGATCGCTCGCAACATAAAAACCGCGCACAAGCTATGAAGCAATTGCGTGCTCGCTTGTATGAAATGGAAAAACAAAAACAACATGCTAAACAAGAAGTGTTAGAAGCTAGTAAAAAAGAAATTACTTGGGGCAGCCAGATTCGCTCTTATGTATTGGATATGTCACGTATTAAAGATTTACGTACAGGCATAGAAGTAGGCAATACCCAAGCTGTTTTAGATGGCGATTTAGATAAATTTATTGAAGCAAGTTTATTAAGCGGATTGTAACCATGTCAGATCATAAACCAGAAAATGAAATAGATACGCATGATTTAATTGAACAGCGCCGTCATAAATTAGCAGCTTGGCGTATGGAAGATCAAGCTTATCCAAGCGGGTTTCATCGTAATGCATTGGCGGCTTGCTTATTGACTGAGCATCACAATAAAAATGAAGCTGAATTAGAGGCCAATCCCATTTTAGTTACAGTAGCTGGTCGTATGATGAGGCGTCGTTTAATGGGGAAAGCGAGCTTTATTCATATTCAGGATATGTCAGGCTATATACAATTATATATACGACAAGATGATGTGGGACAGAATGTTTATGAGCAGTTTAAACAATGGGATTTGGGCGACATTATTGGTGCGGAAGGTGTGTTGTTTAAAACAAAAACGGGAGAGCTTTCTGTAAAAGTAAAACATATTTCTTTATTAACAAAAGCAATTCGACCTTTACCAGATAAATATCACGGATTGACAGATCACGAAACACGTTATCGTCAGCGTTATTTAGACTTGATTGCAAATGAAGAAACACGAAAAATATTTATTACTCGTTCAAAAGTAACTGATGCATTACGACACTTTTTAAAAGCACATGATTTTCTTGAAGTAGAAACACCGATGATGCAAGTGCTTGCTGGAGGTGCAGCGGCGAAACCTTTTGTGACACATCATCATGCATTGGATATGCCGCTCTATTTACGCATTGCCCCGGAGTTATATTTAAAACGTTTAGTGGTAGGTGGTTTTGAACGCGTATTTGAAATTAATCGTAGTTTTCGAAATGAAGGATTATCTACCCAGCATAATCCTGAATTTACCATGTTGGAATTTTATCAAGCATATGCTGATTACCAAGATTTAATGAATTTAACCGAAGAAATGTTTCGAAAAATTGCGCAAGAGGTGTTAGGTTCATTCACATTTACTTATCAAGGACAAGTGCTCGATTTGAGTAAACCATTTCATCGTTTAACTTTAAACAATGCTATTTTGCAATTTAATAATTTACGAGAAGCTGACATAGCTTCTTTAGAAACCGCACGGCAAACCGCTAAGCAATTAAACATTCCTGTTCAAGAAAATCATGGATTGGGAAAAATTCAAGTAGAGATTTTTGAAAAAACAGTAGAACATCAATTAAAGCAGCCCACTTTTATTACAGCATACCCTGCTGAAACATCTCCGCTTGCCCGTCGCAACGATGCTCATCCATTTGTTACCGACAGATTTGAATTGTTTATTGCAGGTCGAGAGATTGCCAATGGTTTTTCGGAGTTAAATGATCCAGAAGATCAAGCGCAACGTTTTCGTGAGCAAATGGCTAATAAAGCAGCAGGAGATGAAGAGGCCATGCCATTTGATGAGGATTATATTGTTGCGTTGGAACATGGTATGCCACCAACAGCTGGGGAGGGGATAGGCATTGATCGTTTGGTGATGTTATTTACTGATTCTTCTTCTATACGTGATGTTATTTTGTTTCCTCATATGCGTCAAAAAGAGTGATTATGTTTATTCAAGCCAAACGCCAGGGTTTTTCTTTTTTTGAAATACTCATTGTATTAACAATTATTGCTGTGTTTACAACCATTTCTTTACCGTTATTAAAACGCGTTTACGATCATGCCAATGGCAAAATTTTGCAAACACAGTTGTTGCATTCTATTCAATTTGCTCGCGAAGAAGCGCAAATTCGACATATGCCAGTTGCATTATGTCAAAGTAAAAATAATTTAGATTGTTCAGGCAATTGGTTGGATGGGCAATTGGTATTTGTTGATGAAAATAAAGATGGTGTTGTCAACAGTAATGAGCAAATACTAACGACCATACAAACTCGTGCGAACCGAGGTTTATTGCGTTGGCGTTCATTTCCTTCAAAACGTGATGATTTATTATTTTTGCCAACGGGCGCCATGCGTAGTGATAATGGTACATTTTGGTATTGTCCGAACACAAGTGGTTTACCAACGTGGGCTATTGTTTTAAGTAAAACAGGTAGAGCACGTGTTGCTTATCCAAATAAAAATGGTGTCATTTTAGATGCGCATGGTAGATTATTGCAATGTGCGGATCAGCAGCAGATGATGTTGGGCTAGGCTATGCAATTTAAATCGATCACTTCCTTTTCTATTTTTCATCGTGGGGCGCCTTTCCCCCCGCTAAAATTCAACTTAAAGCTTGGTTTCACACGATTTTTTTCAACCAAACAAATAACGCCACCCAACTATCTACTTACTTCACAGAAGGAAGCTTTAAAGCAAGGAGGTAAACTACTTCGACATGTAGTATATGGAGAAGAGAGGGAAGTACAGGAAACGCTCGATAAAAATCCTGCATTACTTTATTTTATGGCACAAGTAACAGATTATTCAGAACGAAAAATAATAGGTTGCCCTTTTCAGATTGCTCTAGGCGCAGAAGATGTTGAAATGTGCTATATGCTGATAGAACGTTATTTTAGGCAATTACCCCATGGTTTGGAAACAGCATTAGAACAATTTCTTGAACAATTTCCTGATGAGGAGCATGCTGAAATTTATAATTTCAAATCGCTTGCTGATACAATCTCAAATGAAATATTTGTTGATGATCAATTAAGTCATGAGACCGAAGTAGCGTTAGAAAAGTTTAGGCGGAATTTTCTTCCAAAAGATGTCATAACACATGGGAAACACTTTGATATTCGATCATACCTTGCTGCTCTAGAAACATATCGTAATAAATCGAGCCATAAAAGATTTAGTTGGGATAGAGACCCGCCAGGGACGTGGAATGAAAAACAAGGTTCTTTATTTGTCTCCCAAGTTATTGGTTATTTACAGCAATACTTACCAGCATGTTGGGCACAAGCTTATTGCCAAGGACTTTATAATGTCGCGTATGGTAATAAGCTATTAGTTCGTAAGGTATATTTGAATGATCATACACCGTTTTTTTTACCTAAAAGTGCATTAGGTCGTTATGCTGTGAGTAGTTATAGCGAACCGGATTGGGGACGAATGGCGTTATCAGATTCAGCGCCTGGTGGTTACCCATCGAGTGCATGGTTTAGCCAAAAAGAGGCTTTAGGAATGGTGGATTGCTTACGTAGAAAAAAAGATGACGCATTGAATGAACTGAGAGCCACACTTAAGCAAGAAAGCAAGAAAGCAAGAAAAAATTTGTTCCCGTAGAGAAACTGATCTCACATCTCACAATTTACATCGTTTCGTGTTTTCTTCTTCACCACTTTCTTCCATTTCCCTTGTACGTTTTTTTGAAAAAACCGTCAGTTTGTAGCGGCTTTTGGTACAGGGTTATTTGCTGGCAGCAGCCGATGATTGTTCACCCATTTTTTTAATATGAGCAGTTAAACGGCTTTTGTGTCTTGCAGCTTTATTCCGGTGAATAATCTTTTTATTGACCATGCTATCAATAACAGGAGTTGCTTCTCGTAAGGCGCTAAGAGCGACTTGTTGATCTCCAGTTGTAATAGCAGCAGCTACTTTCTTAATATAAGTACGTAGCATAGAACGCATGCTAGCATTATGTTGCCTGTGCTTTTCAGCTTGTCGAACGCGTTTTTTCGCTTGTTTGGTATTGGCCAAGGTTGAAATCTCCACATTTTTCAAGATATGTAAAAACCGGGTATCATCCGCTGTTTTCATCAGAATGTCAATTTGTTACTATTGCTATTTTGTAGGTGGTCATGTTCCTCATGGGCAAATCTCTTTTTAAATCAACATCAGTGGTTATTAGCATGACCATGATTTCGCGAGTGTTTGGTTTTATCCGCGATATGGTCACGAGCTATTATTTTGGAGCAACCGCTCAATTTGATGCTTTTTCTGTTGCTTTCAGAATACCTAATTTTATGCGGCGTTTATTTGCTGAAGGTTCATTTTCTCAAGCATTTGTTCCTGTGTTATCAGAGTATCACAAGCAAAAATCGCAAGAAGAGTCAAAGCAGTTTATTCATGCTATGGCAGGTACATTAGGTGTTGCTTTGCTGGTTATTACTCTATTAGGAATCATAGGCGCGCCTTGGGTAGTTCGGTTATTTGCCCCTGGTTTTCAAGCTTCAGGCGATCGTTTTGATCTTGCAGTTACCATGTTACGCATTAATTTTCCTTACTTATTTTTTATTTCCATGACTGCTTTTTCCGGTGCCATTTTAAATACCCACAATCGTTTTTGGGTAGCTGCCCTCACGCCTGTTTTTTTAAATCTGGTGATGATAGGATCGGCTATTTGGTTATCACCTCAATTTGCAAAACCCATTATTGGGTTAGCGTGGGGTGTATGTATCGCAGGCCTCATTCAATTAGCATTCCAATGGCCGTTTTTGCGGCAATTACAGTTATTACCCAAACCAAAAATTAATTTTCGTGATCCCGGAGTGAGGCGTGTATTAAAATTGATGGTTCCTGCTTTATTTGGTGTGTCTGTGGGGCAAGTTAATTTATTAATTGATACATTGTTTGCTTCGTTTCTGATGATTGGCAGTGTATCTTGGTTGTATTATTCCGATCGATTAATGGAATTTCCATTAGGTGTATTTGGTGTTGCTATTTCAACTGTTATTTTGCCACATCTATCACGTCATCATGCTAGCCAATCGGAACAATCCTTTTCTCTCACCATCGATTGGGCATTGCGTGCAGTGTTACTCGTTGGTATTCCTGCAGGGGTAGTCATGGCTGTGATTTCAGGGCCATTAATTTCTACGCTTTTTCAATACGGACATTTTGATGGTTATGCCGTGATGATGGCAAGCAAAAGTTTAACTGCGTTTGCAATTGGTATTACCCCTTTTATGCTAGTAAAAATTTTAGCTGCTGGCTTTTATGCAAAACAAGATATGCGAACACCAGTGCGCGTGGGTATCATTGCGATGGTATCGAATATGTTATTTAATGCATTACTCATTTTACCATTAGCGCACGCTGGTATTGCTTTAGCCACGTCACTTTCTGCATTACTGAATACAAGTTTTTTATTTTATTTTTTGAGACAACGTGGTTATTATCATCCGCGTGATGGTTGGAGATTATTCGCTACGCGGTTAGTCATTGCTAATCTTGTGCTTGGTATGTGGCTTTGGATTAGTACAGGGACTGTTCAGACGTGGATAACGCATGATGCGTGGTGGCGCTATAGCCATCTAGCTTTTGTGTTGATTTCAAGTGTCATGATTTATTTTGCAACATTATGGATGAGTGGTGTACGCGTGCATCACTTGATGATACCGCAGCAGCAAAGCACGTAAGTTTACACGTTAAACTTCTTGCGTGTGAGAAGGAGGTAGAAGAGGAGAGGTTGGTAGCGCGCCTTTTGTAGCAGCAAGCATAGTGGATGTATCTTTTTGTAATACTTGTAAAGTTTGTAGTAACATATTTTTTCTGTCAAGCAACTCTCTTACTGCATCAAAAAATTCAGTGTGTTTGGTTTTGATTTTTTCTAATTCTTCTTTGAATGCAATGGGAGAACTTTTTTTCTCGTCATATTTTTTGAATAGTTCATAAATACTTGATTCTTTTTTATAGTTACTCACCTTGTTTTTTACAGCTTCGTTTGCCTGAATGTAATCGGAGACCTGTTGTTTTAAGGGTTGATATTGTTGATCAAAATTCTTTGCAAACGACACAGTTGTTTTAATTTGTTGTAATTGACTAATTTCGCTATGAATTTCTTCAGTCATTTTGGATAAACGACTCGGATCATCTTTTTCCAATTTTTCATAGGTTGTAGCTAATTGGCTATCTAAAATCATGCCATCTTTTGATTGTTGAATATGAGATAGATTTGAAATACCCGTTGATAGTTCAAACAATTTAGCCATTATTTTGACTGTACTTCCCCCTTGAATGGAGGACAATACTTGAGCTTTATTTGTGTTTAATATTGATTCGCCTATCGATCGCGGATTCATAGTCCCTCGCTCATACTTTTAAAAAAATAATAGCATAATAATGGATAATAATACTTAAGATTTCCTTATAGGCACCTCTAGAAAGTAACTATTCACAGGCATTCCCTCTCCCCCAGCAAGAACGCTGGGGGGAAAGCGGCTCCCGCTAAGCATAACGCTTCGCGTAAATACTGCCCTAAATAAATTTTTTCGTAAACTTTTTTGTTAGTAGCTAGCTTTTAGCAATGTTAAATGACTTATTTTTGAACAAAAGCATTTGCTTATAATGCTCAATATGTTTTTTAATGATAGATTCATAAATTCGTTTCATATTGACTAATATACGATGGCCCGTATATTAGTTAGGAATGTATAGATTGAATTTAGTTTGTGCAAAAATCCCATAATCAATAAAAGTAAATATGGGATTGTGTAGTGGATTTATTATGCTTTTGCTTGGGGTGATATGTTACATATTACTGGTGCGTTATCTCTTGATGGCAACCCAATAGAATTAACACTGCCAAGTCAACAATCATCTGAATTACATGCAGAGGGTTTAACTATTTTCCCTGGTTTAATTGATCCGCATGTTCACTTCCGTACACCTGGCATGGAACACAAAGAGGATTGGCATACTGCTGCACGTGCTGCTATTTGCGGTGGTTATACGACAGTTCTTGATATGCCAAATACCATTCCACCTACCGTTACTGCAGAATTGCTACAAGAAAAAAAGGCGCTCATTCATCAGCAATTAGCAGAAGCCAATATCCCTTTACATTATGAACTTTATTTTGGGGCAGACAAAAAGCATTTGCAGGAAATTCATCGTGTTTGGCACGATGTAATTGGTGTCAAAGTTTTTATGGGGTGTAGTACAGGTAACTTAGTGATAGATGATGACGAAAGTTTGCATCAGGTTTTTAAAATGGCTGCCGAATTAAACTTATTAGTTGCGGTGCATGCTGAAGATGAAGCTATGATTCGCAAACGTCAAGTTAAATTTAGTCAGACAAAAAAATATAGCGATCATTCCATCATTCGTCATGAGGCTGTTGCTGCAACTGCGGTTCTAAAAGCTATTCAATTGGCGCGTGAATATAAAACGCGTTTATATATTTTGCATGTTAGTACAATAGATGAGCTTGCCTTGATCCAATCTGCGAAAGCAGAAGGATTGACCGTGTATGCAGAAACCACGCCGCATCATTTATTTTTACATGAAGGTGCGTACGTGGATTTGCAAGGGAAAGCAGTGGTGAATCCTCCCTTGCGTCATCATAAACACCATCAAGCATTGTGGGATGCGATACATGATGGCACGATTGATACCATTGGTTCTGATCACGCACCACATCTGGAAAGTGAAAAAGCACGAGTGTATGGTGAATGCCCATCTGGCATGCCAGGCATTGAAACAACGTTGCCATTGTTACTCACGGCGTATCATGCTGGAACAATCTCATTGCAACGGATTGTTGAATTAACTTGTACGCGAGTACGCGACATATTTAAACTCGAACCAAATCATGATTATGTATTAGTGGATTTACGCAAAACGAAAGTAGTAAATAACGATGAATTGCAAACCAAATGCAAATGGTCAGCATTTGCCGGGCGCAAGCTTATTGGTTGGCCAGTGTATACCATTATTAGCGGTCAAATATTTGATCTCGCGTATTAAAACTGAAAAGCGGTTGCAGGGCATAGGTTTATACCCTATAATCGTCCTCTTTTTAAGACCATTTATTGAAAAAATAGTTGGAGTTTTACAATGTACGCAGTGATTTTAAGCGGTGGCAAACAATATCGGGTTAAAGAAGGGGATACTTTAAAGTTGGAATCTTTGCCTGAAGCAGTAGGCCAAACTGTTAATTTTGATAAAGTTTTGCTAGTTGGTGAAGGTAGTGATATTCAATTAGGCGCCCCTTATTTAAAAAATGGTAAAGTTTCTGCTACTGTAGTTTCTGAAGGGCGACACAAGAAAATTCATATTATTAAGTTTCATCGACGCAAGCACCATGAAAAATGGCAAGGACACAGGCAAAATTATACAGAAGTAAAAATTACCGAAATTAAAGCTTAAAAGGCAGATACAAAATGGCACATAAAAAAGCGGGCGGCAGTACACGAAATGGTCGTGATTCTCAGCCTAAATATCTAGGCATTAAACGTTATGGTGGCCAAGTAGTTAAAGCAGGTGAAATCATTGTGCGGCAACGTGGCACCCAATTTCATCCTGGTATGCATGTTGGTATAGGAAAAGATCACACTTTATACGCCTTAAAAGCTGGTCGTGTAAAATTTGGCGTGAAGGGTGCATTACATAAGCGTTGTGTCAGTATTGATCCATTAGAAGCTGCTTCACTCGGATAGGAAACATGATCTGCGTGCAGTGCATCTAACCTACCTATGAAATTCGTCGATGAAGCTAAAATTTATGTCCAAGCTGGGAAAGGTGGTGATGGCGCCTGTAGCTTTCTTCGCTTAAAATTTATGCCATTTGGTGGCCCAGATGGTGGTGATGGAGGAGATGGTGGTAGTATTTTTCTTCTTGCCCACCATGGTATGAATACCTTAATAGATTATCGTTTCATTCATACTTACGAAGCTAAAGATGGCGAAAAAGGTGGTGGCCGTAATTGTTCTGGAAAAAGTGGGCAAGATTTAATGCTGCACGTTCCTGTTGGCACCATGGTTTATGATGATCACACTAATGAATTGATTGGTGATTTAACGCAAGCAGGGCAAACATTGTGTGTCGCTTACGGAGGACGTCATGGAATTGGTAATGCAAAGTTTAAAAGTAGTATCAATCGTTCTCCTCGCCGAACCATTCCCGGTCAAGAAGGCGAATCTCGCAATCTTCGTTTAGAACTTAAAGTATTGGCAGATGTTGGTTTAGTGGGCATGCCTAATGCTGGTAAATCGACTCTCATTAGTGCAATGTCTGCTGCACGTCCTAAAATTGCTGATTATCCTTTTACTACTTTATATCCTCAACTCGGAGTTGTTCGAGTTTCGCAATTTCATAGTTTTGTCATTGCGGATTTACCTGGGTTAATAGAAGGGGCAGCAACTGGCGCAGGCTTAGGGATACGGTTTTTAAAACATGTTGCTCGTACGCGTTTATTATTGCATGTTGTTGATATGTTTCCCGTGGATGGTAGTGATCCTGTAGCGCAAGTCAAAGCCATTAGCAATGAGCTTGGTTTATATAGCGAAGACTTATTAAATAAAGAACGTTGGCTGGTATTAAATAAGGCTGATTTGTTGCCACCAGATGAAGTAGAAAAAGTAAAAGCAGATATTGTGGAGCGGCTTTATTGGCAAAGCCGAGTATTTGTGGTTTCAGGCTTGGCGAAGCAGGGGTTAGATGAGTTGGCACAAGAAGCCATGCGGTATTTGGAAGCTTAAACGATATTCACACAATCGTTGATAATCACCAGCACTCTTCTACCTTACCTGTACCAGTCATGCCTTTTTCTCCGTTTGAATTTAACGTGAGAACATTGCAAGCAAGATCATGTTTGGCTTGGAAGCCGTGTGGTGTAGCAAGGAGTGTGAAATCATTATCATGATTGCGAATGGCGAGTTGATAATGGTTTTTTCCGGTTTGGTTTGGAAAATGCAAAGTAGTAAGCGTTGCCCCTCGATAGGTATGATGTTCAATATAATATTGTTCCATTGCGATTGCTAGTTTCGATAAGGTAATCGTTGCTTCCATTCGACGTGCTTGAACAAGATACGGCGTGTAAAGTGGCACGCTGATGAACGCTAATATGCTCACAATAACGAGTGTTGCAAGTAATTCGATGAGGTGAAAACCGTTCACATCAAGCGCTTACTTGCATAATAGGCAGCACCCATAAAAGCATGTTCCGTGTTGCAAAGTACGGCTAATGGAAATTGTTGACGCAAATTCAAATAAGCAGGTGAAGATTCAATACCATTATAAAAATCAGGGTGATCAAATATTTCTAGATGATTGAGTATCACACCTCCTGTCAACCAAAGACCACCATCAGGCATAAATGAAAGTTGTACGGTGCCGACTAATAAACCGAGATACCAAGCAAAAGTTGCTAGCGTTTCATTTGCTTGACCACGACGTACTAAGTTACCAATTTCTTCTGATGTTCTATATTTAGCATGACGATCAAAATAAGAGTGAAGGCGGACAATTCCGCGACCTGCTAATATTTTTTCAAATGTTAACGTTTCATTTTCTTTTAGGAGACCATCGCTACGTAAAAAACGAAGCAAATCATGATGTCGTTCTAAATAAATTTTTTCGGTAAGCGGTGGTGTTGTAATTCCAATATGGCCAACTTCATTGGTGCCTAACCAAAAATCACCGTTTGTTAGCAATAAACCATCTTTTAGTCCTACACCTGTCCCTATTCCTAAGGCAACTCGTCGACCAAGAGGATTTATTTTTGCTTGATTTAGCGATTTAATATTTTTAGTTTCCTCAATGTAAGAAGTGAATGTAGCGCAAATAACAGGAGAGTAATCATGCACAATAGCAAATGGCGGCCATTGTTGTTGTTTGGCTAATGCTGCAAAACCCATAGGATAAGGATAACCTGCTGCTAATTGCAAATATTCGCCATCATATTGGCCTGCTGCGCCAATACAAATGGAATCGGCATCTGTCATTTTAATTTCTAAAAGATTTTCTAAAGCGGTAGATAATTCATCTAAAGAAGTATGCGATTGAATTTTAACACAAGCTCGTTTTTTGCATTGAAACGCATTATTTTTTCTGTATTCAACGATTGCTGCTGCACATTTAGTAGCGCCTAAATCCCAGGCTATAATTTTTTTTGGCATAAGTTTTTCAGACTAGTCAGTATTTATTCTGTCTCTGGCGATAATTGGGGAACAAAAACAGGTTGACCAATTTCACGCACAGTTATTCCTCGGCGAATATTGTCTTCAATTTTTTCTAATGACACACCTTTTGTTTCAGGTATTTTATAATAACAATAAACGAATCCTACAATACACATGATGGCATAAAGCATAAAAGTGTTGGTAGGACCAAGTGCGTGAAGTAAAGTTAGAAATGTCGATGACACAACAAAATTCCATAGCCAACAACTAAACACAGCCACACTCATTGCCGCACCACGAACATCAAGCGGAAAAATTTCAGAAACGAGTAACCATAGCATAGCGCCCAAACTAAATGCGAAACAGATTACATAAGTAAAAGTGCTAAGTACCGCAATGGTACGCAGGGATGTACTATCCCATTGAAATGCTAAACTAAGGGCAATTAAGCTTAAGCCCATACCAATTAAACCAGTCAATAATAATTTACGGCGACCGATTTTATCCAAATAAAAGACTGCAAAAATAGTAGCAAGGACATTCACAACCCCAATCCCAACGGTTGCTAGAATAGAACTGGATGTGTCTTGAAAACCGGCGATTTGGAAAATAGTTGGAGCATAATAAATGATAGTATTAATACCTGTCACTTGTTGAAAAAAACCAAGCGCTATTCCCATAAATAATACAGGGCGAATCCAAGGTGCAAAAATTTCTGAAATTTTAGCTTCACGTAGATTTAAACTATTTTTAATTTCTGTCAATTCTGAATCGATGTGAGTAGTATGGCGCAAATAGATGAGCGTATTTCTAGCTTGATCGAATTTTTTTTGCTTTGCTAACCATCGAGGACTTTCAGGTAAAAACAACATGCCGATTCCTAACAAAATAGCAGGTAATAAGCCGATAGCAAACATTAAGCGCCAGGAAGTTTCAACATCAGTAAACGCATAATTGATAAAATAAGAACACATGATGCCAATAGTAATTGCTAATTGATTAAGTGAAACCAACCCTCCACGCCATTCTTGCGGGGCAACTTCGGCAATATAAAGTGGTGCGGTATAAGAGCCAATACCTATTGCAATACCAATACAAATTCGGCCAAACAGAATTGCATTCACGCTGGTTGCTAGAGAGGCAATTAATGTACCGACAATAAACATACCAGAAATAATAAGAATAATTTTGCGGCGTCCGTAATAATCGGTTAATCGTCCGCTACTTAATGAACCAAGCATCGCGCCCACCAATACGCTGCTGACAATTAATTCTTTCATGAGGATGGATAGCGGGAAGCTTTTTTCAATAAATAATAAAGCGCCCGAGATAATACCGGTATCAAAACCAAACAACAATCCTGTTAAAGCTGCAATTGCACAAACTAATTGAATAGCCATGCTGATTGTCCTCTTCCATGTTAAGAGCAGGCTGGTATATTAACGCCAATAAGATAGCTTATACAAGAGTCTAATGGGTCTAATGAGGGTATAAAACATGAATCATCTTAATGTAAAAAATAGTTCAAAATTAACACAAGAATATGCTGGGGTTGCGTGCAAGTGGGCTACTATAATGGGTGTGTTAACGTTTTTGTCCGAGCATCGGTCATCTTCTCGTTCTATTCTAATTTTTGCTCTCGTGAGCGGATTGGTTGGAACATTGGGAGGGGCATCGCTTGCTTTGCTTCACTCGCATGGTTTATTTTCTCATTCAGATCGAGATAGCGAGAACCATGCGGCAAGAGATAGCTTAAGACAAAGCAATGGGATCTAAATTGATTTTTTGTAACCCCAGGTGAGGAGTTACGATTTTCCTCTCACATAGTAGCCAGCCAATGCCATAGTTAAACCAATGATGCCATTTAATGCTATGCCAGCAAAATTCGGCTGCAATATCATTAAAGCGATACATACAATAAAAACTATACAGATTGCGGCAATGGTTGCAATAAATAGCCATTTATCCTTAAATCTTCTTAACTTTGCATCCTCTGGTTCTTCTTTATTTTTTGATTTTATATGAACATCAAGATGCGCAGCTAATTCCTCAAGATTGATATTTGTCATAATCCTATGATCTCGCCCTCTTTTTCTCCTTTGTCATTTAACACTACTAAATGATTGCCTTTTTTTTTGTTTTTTAAAGCTACTTGCATAAGGGCGAGAGATTTTCGCAGTAAATCGCTTTTCGTTAAATGGTTATCTTGAGAAAGCTGTTCTAGCATGTCATTAGTTTCTGGTGACAGATGTAAAGACATTTTGACAGTTGCTCTACTCATATATTGATCCTCGTGTATAAGTACTTAATTTATGCTTAAATTATGTAGCATATCAATCATAATTTCAACATGTAATTTATTCGTCTAACAAGCCTCGTTTTCCTTACACGAGCAATAGTGACATGGGTGCGGCATCATAGAGAATGTTCATTGAACTGAGTCATTTGTTGGCATGATCAAGTAACGCATTATGCTTCCCGCACTTGCTCATGGACGCAAGGATACCCTTTGTCGTAAAAAACACTCCTCTTAAATTTTTTGCAATTGCATTGCAATTTCAGCTAAGCGTTTACCTTGAGCAAAGCATAATCGCGACTCTTCATCCGTAACGGGGTTTTTACCAGATGCGCCAGCAACGTGGGTTGTGCCATAAGGTGTGCCTCCACTTTGCGTAGTATTGAGATCTAATTCCGTATAGGGGACACCGAGTAAAATAAACCCTAGGTGAAACAAAGGTAACATCATGCTAAGCAGGGTTGTTTCTTGTCCACCGTGCAAGCTGGCTGTTGAGCTAAAAGCTGTAGCGGGTTTATTAACTAAACTTCCTGATAACCAAAGGCTGCTTGTTTGGTCGATAAAATATTTCATGGGAGCTGCCATATTACCGAATCGTGTTGGACTGCCTAATGCAAGACCTGCACAATTTTTCAAATCATCGAGTGTTACGTATATGGCGCCGCTCTCTGGTATGCTAGGTTCAGTTGCCTCCGTAGAAGGAGAGACAGATGGAACGGTACGTATTCTTGCTTCCATGTTGGTAATTGATTCAACTCCGCGTGCGATATGCTGTGCCATTTGCTTGACGGCACCATATCGACTGTAATAAAGAACGAGAATATAAGACATGCGAAACTCCATATAAGCATTTTTTCTAAAAGGAATGTAACGTGTTTAGGGATGAATTTCAATCCAAAATTTTTACTTTAGCGGATTTACCAAGCGAGATTTTGCAAAATCGAATGGCTTGTTGGCTTGATGCGCAAGATTTAAGTCACTTCTCACAGACTTCTCATTCATATTATACGCTATTTAAATACCCACCATTAAAAGTTGCTTATTTATTAAAGCAAGTTGTAAAAAGTGATTATGATAGTGTGGAGACAATATTAGAACAAGATGCGAGCTTATTACTGCGAAAAGGTCAAGCGAGAGATTGTTGTCGAACGTTTCAAGATATTACCGCATTTCAATATGCTTTATGGGCGTTAGATTGGCAAATGTGGACTATTATGCTTTTCTACTTTTACAAAAAAAAACAAATGAGCCAAGCATTGCAACAATTAGAAGAGCTTGAATCAAGAGGAACGCCATATGGTATATATTATGATTTTATGCCACTCATTATCAGTTTAGATAATTATGTAAAATATAGTGACTGTTGGTGGTCATGTGATACATGCACGGAATATTGGAATAAAAGTGTGTATACAATCAGAAAAGATGTTCCAGCGCATGTTGCAAACAATTGCCGAAGAGAACGCATTCCAGACTATTTACATGCGGTTACCGACTTATATGAGACAAGCCATAATATGTTGGCCAAACTTAAACAAGAACTCATGCTACAGTGTGTGTTTCAATTGCGAACACCAAGTTGAAATTGATGCTACTTTCTGCAATAAGTAGTGCGAGTGCGACTAAACCATTTTCACTCGAGTTTATTTAATGGGGTATTAAACCCCGATTGACATTTATGACAAAATGTCATATCCTGACAATATGATCTTAATAGGAAGAAAAATAATCGTAGAGTTTGTAAAAAACCATCCACATAGCAGAAATCCATTGTCAGCATGGGAGAAGGTAATCAAACAAACGAACTACCAGAGCTTTAACGAGCTAAAGCGGACATTTCCAAGTGTGGATTATGTTAGTCATCGTTATACGATATTCGATATAGGTGGAAATAAATATCGACTGATCACAGAAATCGATTATACGGCTCAGGTCATCAATGTTAAACGCGCCTGGACTCACGCTGAGTATATAGTATGAGAAAAAATGAAGACGCTTTGAAAAGAGGTAAATTATGAGAGCCCTACAACAGACAATAAAGCACTGGGGACATGTTGTACCTTATGCACATGTTCCCCGTAATGAAGCAGAATATGAAAAATTATTAATTTTTGTAGATGAATTGATGGATTGGACGCGACATCATAAAGATGATCGAGCAACAAGCTTGCTAAGCTTAATCGCTAGTAACATTGAAGCCTACGAAAATAAACGTTATTTTTCAAGAAAAGTATCGCCTATTGAAACGTTGAGACTTCTTATGGATGAACATGATTTGGGACAAGATGATTTACCAGAGATAGGCAGCCAATCATTGGTGTCTAAAATCTTGAACGGTGAACGTCAATTAACATTAGAGCATATTCACAGCTTGTCTAAGCGATTTGGTGTATCACCAGCGGTTTTCTTTAGTGATGAGTAAACTGTAACTCATCTTAAAAAAAAATTAAGCTGTAAACATTGATTGTCGATGCGATACGCGCGTTTGCAGTTATATTTTTGTTAGGATCCAATCAAATATTTTCTCGGGTAACATACGTTTTAAAAATACCAAGCATTTTATTGGAAAACCGATGTAATAATGAATGTTAGGGCGGCGATTCTCTAATGCATGAATGATGTCTTTCATGATTGTTTCTGGGTTGCGCATGATGCTGCGATTTTTTTTATCGGGATGAAAATAGGATCGTTCTAATTTTTGGTAGGCATGCGTGTGCAAACTAGATTGTTTTGCTAATGTTTGTTGATAAGTTTCGAAGGAATGTTCGCGTAGTTTGCTTTGTATGGGACCAAGATTAATGATGGCAACATGAATACCGCTACCTCGCAATTCTTGTCGTAAGGTGTTGCTCCATCCTTCCAAAGCAAATTTAGATGCATTATATGCTCCGTAATAAGGCATGGTGATGATACCTAAAATAGAGCTATTTTGAATAATGCGACCATGGCCTTGTTTGCGCATCACAGGTAAAATAAGGCGCGTGAGTGCAACCATGCCAAAAAAATTTATGGCAAATTGAGTGTTCATTAATTCTTCGTTGATATCTTCAATGGCACCTGCGATTAAGCATCCTGCATTATTAAATAAAGCATCTAGTGTGCCACCAGTCAGTTGTAAAATGGTTGTAATTGCTTTTTCTCGAGAGAGGGCATCGGTGATATCCAGTTGAATGGCTTCTAGGCCTTGAGCTTTTAATTGCTCGATATCAGTTATTTTTCTTACCCCAGCAAATACACGATAACCACGCTGTTTTAATGCAAGTGCAGTAGCACGCCCGATGCCGCTTCCGCAGCCAGTGATTAGGATAGAAGGAGGCATGTTTTGATTTCCAGGTCATCATACAAGAGCATGAATGTAACTTCTCTTAAGATTCCTTGCAAGCTTCTCTTATGCTAGCTATTTTTCTTATATCTTATTAAAATAATCGCAGATTAAAATAGATGTTTTTCGAGGTGTGTATGCCCATTTATGAATATCAATGCCAAGCCTGTGGCCATCAACTAGAAGCTTTTCAAAAGGTTTCTGAGGCAGCTTTAACGGAATGTCCCAAGTGCCATCAGACAACCTTAAACAAGTTGGTTTCTGCAGCTGGTTTCCAGTTAAAAGGATCGGGATGGTATGCTACAGATTATCGAGATAAAGAAAAGGCTAAGCAAACCGAAAAAACAGAATTAGGGACTGCTAAAGAAGGCGGAACTAATACAGCCGATAACAAGAAACAAAGTGGTGATACGGGCGCAACCACACCTACTCCAGCTACCCATACGAAAGATGATTCGACCTCTGGTGGCGGTGACAAATCGGCGGGTTCCTCATGATTGCCTATATTCGCCGCAGCTTTATTTCAGGATTATTAGTTTGGTTACCAATTTGGGTAACGGTGCTCGCGCTTAAATTTTTAGGTGATTTGTTAAGTAATTCATTACTATTACTACCGGAGCGATATCAACCAGATGTTTTGCTAGGGGTGCATATTCCAGGTATGGGAGCGGTGATTACCCTTCTGGTTATTTTTTTTACTGGCGTCATCGCTGCAAATTTCTTAGGTAGGCGTTTAGTGGCATTAGGAGATGCTGTTGTTGCGCGTATTCCGCTTGTTAGAACCATTTATACAGGTGTGAAACAAGTCACGCAAACCATGTTTACGCCAGGTGGAAAATCCTTTCGTAAGGTGCTTCTTGTTCAGTTTCCTCATGAAGGTGTTTGGAGCATTGCGTTTCAAACAGGTAGTGCGGCCAAACCAGTGGAGATTGCTTTAAATCATGAGCCTATGGTGAGTTATTTTATTCCAACAACTCCTAATCCCACTTCTGGATTTCTGATGATGGCGCCTAAAAGCAAAGTGATAGAGTTGGATATGAGTGTTGATCAAGCGTTAAAATTTGTTATTTCATTAGGAGTCGTTCAGCCAAAAGTGGCAGCGTTACATGGAAACAGTAAAAAAAGTTAACTCAGTAGGTATCATCATGCGTAGTCATTATTGTGGCCAAGTCACTGCTCAACTATTAGGTCAAGAAGTTCAATTAGCAGGATGGGTTCATCGTCGACGTGATCATGGTGGTGTTATTTTCGTGGATCTACGCGATCGCGAAGGTATTGTGCAAGCTGTTATTGCACCATCACAACAAAAAGCTTTTCATCAAGCAGCAATGGTACGCAGTGAATTTGTCATCCAAGTGAAAGGTAAAGTAAGAAAACGTCCTGATGGAACAGTGAATCCTCATTTGGTGACTGGGCAGGTAGAAATTGAAGTATCAGAGCTTACGATTTTAAATCGCGCAGAGCCTCTACCTTTTCCTATTGATGATGAATACCATGAGGTTGGAGAAGAAACACGGCTGCATTATCGTTATTTAGATATTCGCCGGCAAGAAGTGTATGCTCGATTTAAAATGCGCGCGGAGATTGCTCGTTATTTACGCTCTTACTTATACGAGCAAGGATTCATTGAGATTGAGACACCATTTTTGACTCGTGCCACTCCGGAAGGCGCGCGCGATTATTTAGTACCTAGCCGAACTAAACCAGGCAGTTTCTTTGCACTTCCTCAATCACCCCAACAATTTAAACAATTATTGATGATGTCTGGTATAGATCGCTATTACCAAATTGTACGTTGTTTCCGCGATGAAGATTTACGTGCTGATCGCCAGCCAGAATTTACTCAGCTTGATATTGAAACTTCTTTTTTAAATGAACATGACATTCAGGCTATTATGGAAAAAATGATACATGGTTTATTTAAAGAAATATTGAATGTTTCGTTGCCGCAACCTTTCCCACGTTTAACACATGCTGAGGCCATGCGTCGTTTTGGTTCGGATAAGCCGGATTTACGCATTCCACTTGAGTTGATTGATATTGGCGATTTGATGTGTGAGGTGGATTTTAAAGTATTTGCAGATGTAGCCAATGATCCACACGGACGTATTGCAGCACTTTGTGTACCAGGTGGCGCGAGTATTAGTCGCAAAGAAATTGACGACTATACACGTTATATCAGCGTATTTGGTGCGCGTGGTTTGGCCTATATCAAAGTAAATGCTGAGGGCAAAGAGGGATTGCAATCGCCGATATTAAAATTTTTATCAGATGCTGCTATCCAAGGCATAGTAGAGCGTACCCAAGCTAAAGTAGGTGACATTATTTTCTTTGGAGCAGATAAAACAAAGGTAGTGAATGAATCCATGGGGGCGTTGCGTCTTAAAGTAGGGCAAGATCGTGGTATGGTATCAGAAGGTTGGCGCATTTTATGGGTGGTTGATTTTCCCATGTTTGAAGGCGGCGAAGGGCAATTGTCTGCATGCAACCATCCGTTTACTATGCCGAAAGTAAATTCAATTGAAGAATTGAATCAAGATCCTATGCGCATCTTAGCTTACTCTTACGATATGGTATTAAATGGCAGTGAAATTGGTGGTGGATCGATACGTATTCATTCTTCGGATATGCAAAAAGCAGTTTTTCGCATGTTGAATATGAGCGATGAACAAGCTTACGCAAAATTTGGGCATTTGCTAACAGCAATGAAGATGGGTTGTCCTCCTCATGGTGGTATTGCATTTGGGTTAGATCGCCTGGTGATGTTAATGACAGGTGCTGATTCTATTCGTGATGTTATTGCATTTCCTAAAACTCAAACCGCAAGTTGCCCATTAATGGATGCGCCTGCTCCTGTTGAACCAGAACAATTGATTGAATTAGGCATTCGTGTTGTGAAGGAGTTGTAAATGGCGGGGCATAGCAAATGGGCAAATATAAAACGCCATAAAGCCAAACAAGATGCGAAACGAGGAAAACTTTATACAAAAATTATTCGTGAAGTAACGGTTGCAGCCAAGATGGGTGGTGCTGATGCGAATACTAATCCACGCTTGCGTGCAGCTTTAGATAAAGCGCAAGAAGCGAATATGACAAAAGATGTCCTTGATCGTGCAATTAAACGTGGTGCGGGTGGTATGGAAGGGGAGTGTGTTGAAGAAGTTCGTTATGAAGGTTATGGTCCTGGTGGAATAGCAATAGTAGTGGATTGTATGACGAATAATCGCAATCGTACGGTTGCTGATGTTCGGTATGCTTTTACCAAACACGGAGGTCATTTAGGAACGGATGGCTCAGTTGCTTATCTTTTTAAAAAACAAGGACAACTTACCTTTGCGCCAGGCGTGAATGAAGAAAAACTATTAGAAATTGCGCTTGAAATAGGTGTGGATGATGTAATGATCCATGCGGATAAAAGCGTTGATGTGATCACATCGCCAGAACGTTTTATTTTCATTAAAGATGCTTTAATAAAAGCAGGCTTTCAGCCAGCGCAAGCCGATGTCATGATGGTTGCACACACTCGTGTTTCTGTTACTGATAAGGAAATGGCCGAGCGGGTGATTAGTTTAATAGATGTGCTTGAAGATCTGGATGATGTACAAGCAGTTTATTCGAATGTAGAGGTGGATGAGTAGTTTATTTAAAAGGATTGGCTTTATGTCTGTGATCATTGGAATTGATCCAGGATCGCGTCGTACCGGATATGGCATTATTCGAGTTGAAGGAAACCGACATGTTTATCTTGCCAGCGGGTATCTTGACCTTACTTCTTATTCTTTAAGTGAAAAACTACGCCATATTTTTTTTGGATTACAAAAAATCATTCAAACGTTTCAACCACAAGAAGCAGCTATTGAAGAAATTTTTATGCATGAGAATCCAAATTCCGCATTAAAATTAGGTCAAGCACGTGGTGCAGCTATTGTTGCGCTTGATATTCCAGTTGCAGAATATTCTGCGCGCCAAGTTAAAAAATCAGTGGTAGGCAATGGTGCGGCAAACAAAGAACAAGTGCAATACATGGTGCAACGTTTACTTCATTTAGCAAAAACGTTACAACCTGATGCGGCAGATGCGTTAGCGGTTGCGTTGTGTCATGCGCATGTGCGTAACTTACGCAAACTTGGTGTTGCGTTTTGAAGAATATCATTTTATTTTTGCGCGCAAATTATTATGAAATAATTGTAGATCCATATCTCCCTGATGAAGATAAGATGGATTGGCAAAGAATGTTGGGTAGTAGCGAGAAAATTCTTGTTTAACACATAGACCAGCTTTTCTAGAGATTTGATTCATGATGGTTTCCCATGCGGTTGTTTTATGAGCGATATTATTATTTACATATCGAATGATAATTGTTTTTAAAAAATCAAATCGTGGCTTTTTCAGTTCTTTTAATAAGTCTTTTAAATCTTTTATTCCGGCTGCATTTTTAATTAAACTAAAAATATGGTTATGTATGATAGGATAATGTTCTGCCGGGTGATTGGTTATTAGAGCTGCTGATAGCATACAGAAACCATTCATTAGAAAAAATTGTCGATAGTCGTTGGTATGATGGTAAAAAATACTATTTAATGCATTTCTAAATTGGGTAATATCATTTTCACTCCCATATTTTGTAATGAGGCTCATGATGAAATAAGGTTGAGGTAAATGAGTCTTAAATTCTAAAACATGAAGATGATGCAATTCCATTTCTCGTAGATGTTCTAGAACCACTCGCAAGACGGGCGCAAGAAATTTTGTTGATAGTAGATGCAATCTAGCAAGATTTCGTAAAAGATGTTTTTCTGAGTTGCTACACATGATTTCTAAATAACTGATGAGAGAGAGCGGATCGTCTTGAGTCATTTTTAAAGATACGATACTACTGATAACAAATATTTTTATGATTTCTGCTACAGCAAAATGATTTAGTTTATCCACGCGTTTTTTAAAGTGATCAATGAGGTAAAGCGTGGTATCTAACGGTATCTCCACGAATTGTTCATGATTAACGAAGTTAAATGCGCTTATTATTTTTTCGTCTACTTTTTCTAACCGATAGCGCAAAATTTCTTTATCTTTCCAGGAAAACAAAAATCGCTCTGTCGCAATTTTGAGAAGAATGTTAGTATACCAATTCATAGACGCTCGTTCCTTGATCTCATATGTTAGGTGCATATACTTCGAATGACTGTAATACAATTGAGCCCAGATAAACAAGGCATTCTATGATTGGACAAATTCGCGGCACTATTTTAGAAAAACAGCCTCCCTTGCTTTTGGTAGAAGCAAATGGTATTGGTTATGAAATGGATGCTCCTATGAGCACCTTTTATCAACTTCCTGATGTTGGGCAAACCGTTACTTTATTGACCCATTTTGTAGTACGCGAAGATGCCCACCATTTATATGCCTTTTATACTCGTGATGAACGTTTATTATTTCGTGCTTTATTAAAAGTAAACGGCATCGGACCACGTTTGGCATTAACTATTTTATCCAGTACGACCCCCGATCAATTTGTGCACTGCGTGTTAAATAATGATACAAATAGTTTAGTCAAGCTTCCAGGAATTGGAAAAAAAACTGCCGAACGTTTAGTGATTGAGATGCGAGATAAACTATCAGATTGGTGTACAACATCAGCAGCAGAAGGTGCTTTGGTAGTGAAGGGAGGCAGTGATAAACGGCACCACACATTACAAGATGCCATTTCTGCTTTGGTAGCGCTTGGTTATAAGCAACAGGATGCTAATCGTACGGTTACTAAAATGGATGATGGAGCAGCAAGTAGTGAAGAATTAATTCGCCGCGCATTGAGGGTGATGTAACATGGAAACCAATCGAGTGATCGCTCCAGAACAACAAGAAACTGATCCAGTTGATCGTGCATTACGACCCAAATATTTACGTGATTACATTGGGCAACAGAGTGTGCGTGAGCAAATGGAAATTTTCATTCAAGCTGCTAAAGCACGTAAAGATGTATTGGATCATGTGCTTATTTTTGGTCCTCCAGGGTTAGGTAAAACAACGCTTGCTAATATTATTTCTAACGAGTTGGGTGTTGGATTAAGACAAACGTCTGGGCCTGTTATCGAACGTCCTGGTGATGTGGCGGCTTTATTGACTAATTTACAAGTTGGCGATGTATTATTTATTGATGAAATTCATCGCTTAAGTCCGGTGGTTGAAGAAGTGCTATACCCGGCAATGGAAGATTATCAAATTGATATTATGATAGGGGAAGGGCCAGCAGCGCGTTCCATTAAATTAGACCTTCCAGCATTTACTTTAGTAGGAGCAACTACGCGGGCAGGTTTGCTGACCTCACCACTGCGTGATCGCTTTGGTATTGTACAACGATTGGATTTTTACGAAGCGGGTGAATTAATGCAAATTGTGTTGCGTTCTGCACATATTCTTAAAATCATTGTGGAAACAAAAGGTGCAGAAGAAATTGCACGACGTGCGCGAGGTACGCCAAGAGTTGCTAATCGTTTATTGCGCCGTGTGCGTGATTATGCGGATGTGAAAGCTAATGGACACATTACAGAATCGGTAGTCAAACAGGCGCTTGATTTTCTTAACGTGGATAGCCAAGGATTTGATGTGATGGATCAAAAGCTATTGTTAGCTTTGATGGAAAAATTTAATGGTGGACCGGTTGGTCTTGAAAGTTTAGCGGCATTTATTAATGAGGAAAAAGGGACAATAGAAGATGTCATTGAACCTTTTTTGATTCAACAAGGGTTTATAATACGCACCCCTCGTGGTCGTATAGCTACAAAGCATGCTTACGCACATTTTGGATTAAAGACGCCAGAAAAATGGCTAGGACCTCAAAATATTAGTTTATTTGAAAGCATGACAGAGTGATTTCATCACTTTAAATTTGATACAATAAGTGTTTAGCAATGTGGAGATGAACATGACTTACGATGCAACGTTACTCACTTATTTCTTGCAAGCAGGCTTAGTAGTCAAATGTGTGATGGTGCTTTTGGTGGGCGCTTCCATTTTTTCTTGGGCATACATTCTACAGCGTGGGTTTTATTTAACAGATCTTAACAAAGCCATTACTAAATTCGAGACGACCTTTTGGTCAGGGGAAGATTTAGCCAAATTATATGCAGAAGGAACAAAACGAAAAGGCGCGATTGAAGGTATGGAAGCTATTTTTCATGCTGGATTTAAAGAATTTCTTCGTTTTCGCAGGCAATCGGGTATAGCACTTGATACTATTATTGAAAATACCAAACGCGCCATGCGGGTTGCGCAAATGCGTGAACAAGATAAATTAGAACAACGTTTATCTTTTCTTGCCATTGTTGGTTCCACTAGCCCATATGTCGGATTATTTGGAACAGTATGGGGTATTATGCAAGCATTTCGCGCTTTGGCTAATGTGCAACAAGCAACCATTGCCATGGTGGCGCCAGGCATTGCTGAAGCATTGATTGCAACAGCCTTAGGATTATTTGCCGCTATTCCAGCGGTGATTGCATATAATCGGTTTATTACTAGTGTGAATCGATTATTAAATCGTTATGATGCTTTTCAAGAAGAGTTAACCAACATATTCATTCGCCAATCTCAAACTCATTTACCTTCACGTGAAGTAGCGGAGATTCCATCATGACGCATATGCATCAACCTGGCTCGCGTCGACTGATGTCAGACATTAACGTTGTTCCTTTCATTGATGTCATGTTGGTGTTGCTCGTTATTTTTATGATTACCGCACCTTTACTCACTCAAGGAGTAAAGGTTAATTTACCGCAAACGAAAGCGAGCGCTCTTTCTGAACAAAAACATGAACCCTTGATAGTAACAGTAGATGCTGCGGGAAATTTTTATTTTAATTTGGCAGATAAACCAGAGCAGCCAATTACAGCACGTACATTAACTTATCTTGTGACAGAGCAGTTGGCTGATCAACAAAAAACAGAACAACGACCGGTTTTAGTGCGTGGGGATAAAAATGTCAATTACGGTAAAGTAGTGGAGGCTATGGTATTGTTGCAACAAGCTGGAGCAAAAAGCGTGGGTTTGATTACTGCGCCACCCCCTGATAAAACAGTTGGTTGAGATGATGGCAGACGCTATGCCAAAATATGTTATTGTTTCATTCGTTATTCATGTTCTTGTTTTAATGGGTTTGGTATTCAATATTCATTTTTTAATGCCGCTACCAGTTGTTGAAAATACCAATAAACAAGATGTAATCAGCGCAGTGATATTAGGTGATGTGCAAACGAGCACTATTCTTCCACGACAGCCTGTTATGCAATCTGCGCCACCCAAATTAAAAACGATTCCTAAAGAATTGTCACAAAAAATAATTTCAATCAAAGAAGAAGAAAAAAATCGTGAACGTTTAGCAAAAGAGTTACTGGCGGATATTGAAAAGCAGAATAAAAAACAAAAACAATTGCAACAAAAGAAGTTACAAGCGCGTTTTGAAAAATTATTGCAAACGCAAGCGGAAAAATCGCTTCGTCAGCAATTATTGAATGAAGATATCAAGATAAAAGGCACACAAACGCGTCAATCTAAAGGAGAAATTAATAAATATAAAGCACTCATTTTGCAAGTGATTAGTGAACACTGGATTGTGCCGGTGCAATCCAATAAAAAATTATATTGTGAATTGATGATTCGACTTGCTCCAGGTGGGATGGTATTAGATGTAGCAGTCACCAAATCAAGTGGCGATCCGGCGCTTGATCATTCTGCGCGTGCTGCTGTCTTAAAATCATCACCTCTTCCTGTTCCGAATGATTCGATTGCATTTGAAGCTTTTCGGCAATTTGTGCTGAAGGTTAAACCAGAGCATGTGGTGAATAGTTAACTGTTACAATAAAAGGGAAAGGTACAACAACAATTGAAAATGGTTTATAAATCTTCATACGCCTCGTCATCTTCTTTAGAATCCCATTCCGATAGTGTTTTAGATAGGGATTGATGATATTCCAAATCAAAAGAGCGAAGTTTTCGTAAAATCACTTTCCCATTGATCACTTCAAAAGCAATCCTATCACCTGCGTGCAAATCAAGCTGCTTACGGGACAAGCTTACAGTTGATGAAATTCACCCTTGCTGTTTTTGCTATTTGTATATACAATTAAATATGAAGATTACATGCGACCCTAATAAACGGAAAAAGACCCTTGAAGAGCGTGGCTTGGATTTTATGGATGCAGCTGTGGTTTTTAAAGGTCAGGTATACGAGTTTGAAGATAGTAGAAAAGATTATGGGGAACAGCGCATGATTGCAGTGGGATATCTAGCTGATCGTATGGTGGTTGTTGGATATGTTCAGCGAGGTAAAACAAAACACATATTTTCGATGAGAAAAGCCAATGAACGCGAAGCCAAAAAATATCAAGAGCGATTTGAAGAAAGTTGATACCCATTCAATTAAATCAGATGAGTATGATGAACTGCCTGAATTAACAGACGAAATGTTTGATCGGGCGGTTTATAAGGTTGGTAGTATCGAAAAGCCCACACCAAAACGCCGCGGACCGCAGAAAACGCCAACAAAAATCGCTATATATTTGCGTTTACCACATGAGGTTGTTGAATATTTCAAATCAGAGGGCTCTGGTTGGCAAACAAAAATGGGCTATGCT
>Ga0155613_1100_pt1 | contig 27357 bp, 19 predicted proteins | sample RifCSPhighO2_12_FD_107270 | JGI IMG/M metagenome (GOLD analysis project Ga0155613, IMG submission 107270) | Gammaproteobacteria bacterium RIFCSPHIGHO2_12_FULL_37_34
ATTGCGACTTCAATAAACAGTTTGTTATGAATATTCGAATCTTAACTTTCAATATCCACAAAGGTATAGGTTGGGGCCGCACTCCTACTCTAGATAAAATTCATTCACATATTCAAGAATTGCATCCAGATATTATTTTTCTACAAGAAATTCGGGGGTCTCAATTTGAAGAAATTTCTTCTGAAATCTGGCCTCATCTTAGTTACGGAAAAAACGCTATCTATCGTAGTGGTCACCACGGCAATGCCATCCTCAGTAAATTTCCAATTCTGTTATCAGATAATATTGATCTCACTCTGCGCCATTATGAACGTAGAGGTTTACTCCATTCCATCATCAAATTTGGATCTTTCGAGCAAACACTGCATTTACTTTGCGTTCATTTAGGTCTTTCAATACGTGATCAGTTAAAACAATTAAAAAAAATCGTCACTTATATTCAATCTACCCTATCTGATCAAGATCTCTTGATTTTAGGTGGTGATTTTAATGATTGGACAGGATCAGCAACGAAACCATTGATAAAAGGTTTAGGATTGCAAGAAGCATTTTTACATTGCCACCAAGCCTATGCTAGAACGTTTCCTGCTTGGGCACCTTTACTTAAGCTTGATCGGGTTTATTATCGAGGATTTCATGCTAGTTGCGCTCATCGACTTCTTCAACATCCATGGAGAATATTGTCAGATCATATTGCGCTCGAAGCTCATCTGACATTAAAAAATGTTAATGAACAATAGGAATACGAATCAAGAAACTATTCTAATCAATGAATTTTATATACCATCATTCATCGCGGATATTCAAACCGCGAAAGAAACAATTGATATTGAAACTTATATTTTTGAAAACGATAATATAGGTCAAGAAGTAACACATGCATTATGCCATGCTGCTCATCATGGTGTCCGCGTTCGAATACTAGTGGATGGCATTGGCACACCTAACTTGGGAAATAAAATAACGACGCAATTAGAAACAGCAGGTATTGCAATACGTGTTTTTCATCCTCTTCCTTGGCTCATTTGGCAATGGTGGCAAACTCGTAATCCTTCAAGTTCCGTTATCTCTCATATATTGCAATTATTTTCAGTAGTGAACTCACGTAATCACAGCAAAATAAGCATTATTGACCAACATATTGTGTATGTTGGTAGTGCCAATATTACTGCCAAAAATCTAACTAAAAAAAACGGCGGAGAAAATTGGCGTGATACAACTGTTAGGTTAACTGGTATTAAAACAGAAGAATTGCAATATGCTTTTGAAAGAAACTGGGGTGGTGTTCCTATTCAAAAACGTCTACGATTCGCGTTTCGATCGATTGATCCAAATCCTGTTTTCCGTCTTAATTATTCTTGGCGAAACAGGCGCGCACTTTACATCACCCTTTTAAGACGCATGCTTCATTGTAAAGAACGCATTTGGATTACAAATGCCTATTTTGTTCCTGATGATGTTTTATTGAAAAAACTGCTTCGTGTAGCTAAAAAAGGAGTAGACGTACGCATCATGTTGCCATATCAATCGGATGTTTTTATTGTTTCACTTGCTTCTTACACTTTTTATTCAATTTTATTAAAACATGGTGTGGCGATTTATGAATATTTGCCCAGCATGTTACATGCTAAAACGCTTATTTTAGATGACTGGTATTGCGTTGGCTCCAGTAATTTAAATTCTCGTAGTTTGCGCCACGATTTAGAAGTGGATGTTTGTATTCAAACACTTAAAGCCAAAAGAGCATTAGAACAACAATTCGTGAACGATTTGGAACAGTCGCAAAAAATTAATATTAACGATTTAAAAAAGAAACCCTGGTATAAAATGATTGTAGGGCGCTTATTGTTATTTATACGATATTGGATGTGAGCCTTATTTAAGCTTCTCTTAATATGTATTACCTCCCCTATTTGCTATACTGCGAGATTAAGCACGCTCATTTTAAAATAATAAACGAGGATAAAGTTGTGGATCCTATTGTTAAAAAGATTAATGAAAATTTAAAAAATATTAAGCGAACTATTCGCAGTCAATTTAACATCAATGAACCAACCATGCGGCAGCTTGGCAACACTATCGAAATACAATATAAAATAAGCGTTTTATTATACGACATCCATGATTATCTTAATAAAAACAAAGAAAACCCTTCTGTTGACACCTATTTACAATTACTAAAAGATGTTGATCATCTCATTCGTCTATATCAAATCATTGGTGGCAACATAGCTCAAGAATCTCATGAATCTCCTATAAACATCAATCAAGTTCTATTTTTATTATTTAAAACTACGAACATGTCAGAAGAAGAAACACCTAGCGATATTTTTAAAGCAGCTAAACGACTACGGGAAAAACTCTCCATTTATTGTGATCCTGAAAATACAGTTAAGCAACAATCAGCACCTCCAAATATTCAAATAAATCTTAATCCTCGAGCAGGTAATGACTATGGTTACAAGCAAATTGATGGAAAAAACGGTGGTGCTCATTCGGCTGGTCCCTATGGCGGTATATATGAATATAAAGCAAATGACACACAAGAATTTGGCCACAATATGTTGGTCAAGCGCGAAACTTATAAAAACAACCCATGCTATGGAAAAATCATTGCTGAATTCGTAGGCGGTGCAATTATTAAATCATTAGCGCAAAAACAAGCAGCCAAGATTGTCTTACTTCGTATCGATGATCCTAACAATTCTAATCCTTCAGAAAACGTCTATATTGGCTCACAATTTTTTAATGATTATACCGATTTATATAAATTTGCCTATTGGTTGCATCATCAACCTGAACCAGAAGATAGACCAAAATTTGCAGGATCATGGAATTATGGGCCCATACAAAAAACCGTATTACGCTGCGTTAAAAAATCTGAATTTGCAACAGTTACTTGTGCGATGTTAGTTGCTAACATGTTTGATATGCATTCAGCGAACATAGGCTTTGATGGTGGTCAATTAGTTTGTTTAGACTTTGCATCATCGTTATATCATTTACATAAAAAAATTCATCCTAATTCTCATTTGCGACTGTTACCAGGTTTTGGACCAACCAATCATTTTCGCGAATATCCACGTGCCATGCGCATTACCTATGAAATGGCTGACGCTTTAGATAATGCAGCTAAACAAGATTATACCTCTATCATCAAAGAGTCTTTGGATAAAGTACACGAATTTTATGACGATGATATGGAACCCATTAAACAATTTGCAACACATCTTGGCGTACACAAAGTAAATAAGGAATCGACAGATGGTTATTATGAATCAGCAAAAAATAAATTAATTCTCCGCATGGAAGCAAGAAAAGCTTCTCTCGCTGAATTTGCATTACAAATTCGCATCGATTTATGCATTGAAAAGCAAAATAGAAAATATCAAGTAAACAAAGAAAAATTAAAAAAATTAGTTAAGAGTAAGCCAGAATACTTCAAACAACGTTTGCAAGATGGTAATTATCACTTTCGTTTGCGAGAGCATAAGAGTTGCTATTTGGCTAGATTATTTGGTTTGAGAATAACTGAAAACAAATTTGCTAAAAAATTAAATCGTGCTATTGAAGAACTAAAATTAGATGAAGAAACAAAAAAGAAATTATTGCCGAGCCAAGAACCAACGAAATCTTGTTTTCCAAACTTATGTTTTAACATCAAGAATATACTTGGTCGCGTTGGTTTATTTAAAAAACCTGTTGTTCTTGCAGAAGCTTTAGCAAAAGATGGCTTAGGCTTACCTCAAATGATAAATGACTTACCTGGTGTACGCGAGTTACTACCCTAACAACCAGAGACATCCTGCTGTACCATCATGTAATGCTTTTCAATTTGATTCGTCCAATTTATAATGGAAATATAAATTGGACGAATATCATGCCTGACTACCTTCATCGCACATTAGAATGTTATTTAAAACAAATAGATAGACAGTTTTCTGCTGTTTTAGTCACTGGTCCTAGACAAGTGGGAAAAACTACTCTTTTGCGTTATTTAAGCAAAAACATGCGTACCTATGTTACCTTAGATGACCCTTTAAATGCCCAATTAGCTAATGAAGAACCCAGATTGTTTTTGCAGCGTTTCAAACCACCTTTATTAATAGATGAAATACAATATGCTCCTGACTTATTGCCTTATATTAAGATGCACATTGATGAAACACATCAGTTAGGTGCGTTTTGGTTAACAGGTTCGCAGCAATTTCAATTAATGAAAGGAATTTCTGAATCATTGGCTGGAAGAGTAGGTATAGTTAATCTTTTAGGTTTATCTTTAAAAGAGCAACAGAAAAATCCAAAGGTAAGTGAACCTTTTCTTCCTAATGTATTTCAACTCGAAAATCGTGCGAAAAATTCGGTTACCCTATCTTTACAAGATATTTATCGTATTATTTGGCGTGGTCAATTTCCTGTTATATGCTCCTCTGTTGTCAATCGAGATGTCTTTTACAGCTCCTATGTACAAACCTATTTACAACGTGATATTCGTGATCTTGCTCATGTGGGTGATATACATACTTTTTTAAAATTTCTACGTGCCGCTGCTGCACGAACAGGACAATTACTCAATATGTCAGATATGAGTAGAGATTGTGGCGTTAGCCCTATGACTGCAAAAAATTGGTTATCAGTTTTAGAAGCATCAGGAATTATTTATTTATTAGAGCCATATCATAATAATATTACTAGTCGTTTAATTAAAACACCAAAATTATATTTTCTTGATACAGGATTGTGTGCTTATTTAACAGAGTGGTCTACAGCAGAAACATTAGAAGCTGGTTCAATGTCTGGTGCTATATTAGAAACATTCATTTTCACTGAAATTTTAAAAAGTTACTGGCACAATGGCAAGCGAGCACCTCTATATTATTATCGAGATAAAGATAAAAAAGAAATAGACTTACTTATTATACGAGACGATATCATTTATCCTTTAGAATTTAAAAAATCTGCTCGTGTAGATAAAATAACGATTCAATCATTTCATGTTCTTAAAAAATTTAATAAGAAAATAGGTACGGGTGGTGTGGTTTGTCTAATCAACCAATATTTACCCATCACAGAAAATAATTTTGCAATACCGGTAAGTTATTTGTAGAATAAACATTCTCTTTAAACAAACGATTGTTTTGCATTCTACTTTATTGCCTCGCGCGGTATCTTACAAATGAAGCTTCCTGCCATTTCAGATAACTAATGCTTCCATCTGAAAATTGATTTTGCGCATAACGTTCATCTTCGATTAACCTAGAACGCGATTTAACGACAACATGATCCTGTGCGGAATAAAATAATGCGAAAGTAAAACGTTCTATTTCTCCTTTTGCTTTTTTGACTACATGTTTTGTCGCTTGAATGTAATCATGCAAAATCAATTGGCCAAATTCACCCACTTGAAATAATAAAACAGATTTATCAGAGGCATTTATTTTTTCAAAATCATGGCTATTGCTTGCTTGGATGTAAAGCCCTGCTTCTTCAGGCTCCTCTACTTCTTTACCATTACGAAAATAATAAGCTGGAATAATGCCAGTAAACACTCCATGATCAACATGCGCTCCACACCAATTTGGATGAATATTACTCGCATCGTTTTCTTTGTGATAGTGTAACATTCTCCCATAACCAACCAATGAATCATGCGCCAATCCAACCTCATGATTGATACCAATCACATGGAGTAATAACTTACCTGTATTAAAAATCAACTCGCCTAATTCTAAGTACGGTGTTTTTAAATTTATTTCTCGAGGCCATTTATTGCGTAAATTATCTGGGACAAAGGCATAAAATGAAGCCTTCTTATCGTCAGTATGCCACTTTCCACTCTGATCTTGAAATTGTTCTGCTCCAAGCTCATAACCTTCTGTTTGACCACTTTCACGATCTGGAGCATATTGTTGCTTGACCTTGTCCTCCAATGCAGAAAATTGTCGAGCAGCATGCACAAAAGCACGGGATTGATTTTCAAATTCTGGAATATTGCAAATACCAACAATGCCTTTATCAAGTAAAGCTGTTCTTAAATAGTGAAGGACAGCTTGGTTAGTAGTGATATGAAGTAAATCATCATATGAAATAACATCCAGTTTCACGTTTCCTGCTCCTCGCTATAGGACCCGAATGCTTGCAATATTCTAATACCTTGCCATTTTTGGATCAATTTCATTGGTCCACGCAGTGATTCCACCGCGTAAATTTTTAACTTGCGTAAAACCTGCTTGAAGAAGAAATTCTGTAGCGCGTCGTGACCGCCCACCAGAATGACAATGAATAATAATAAGTTGATCCCGATTCAGTTCATTTAAACGGGAAGGTAATTCTTTAAAAGGAATTAAACAGCCGCCTAAATTACAAATGGCATATTCATCTGGATTACGAACATCTAAAATTAAAAAATCAGCTTTTGCATTACGCAATGCATCAAGTTCTTGTACGGAAATTTCTGGAATATCCATGCTATGCTCCATCAATTATAGTAACTTAGCTTATGACTTGAAGAGTCTATATCAATGCTATATAGTTGTAAATCATTTCACGATAAGGAACGTATATGAAATCATCCATGATTTTTTTTATTTCATTGTTTTTATTTTTTCATGTGCCCACTTATGCAATCGATAATCAACCTTCTGGAAATCAACCCACTATGATCAATCCATCTGAATTAAATAAAATAGAAGAAGAGAAATTTTTGACGACCAATAAAAGCAAACCCGGCATCATTACCTTAGCAAATGGTTTACAATATAAAGAAATAATTGCGGGTAGTGGCCCTACTCCCACAGTAAGTGATACCGTCACCGTCCATTATTCTGGCACACTTTTAAATGGGACAGAATTTGATAGTTCTTATAAACGCGGTGAGCCTGCTACTTTTCCCGTTTCTGGTGTCATCACTGGTTGGACAGAGGCGCTAAAACTTATGAAAACTGGTTCTACATGGGAACTTTATATTCCAGCAAAATTGGCTTATGGCACACGTGGTGTACCCCCTATTATTGGCCCTAATCAAATGTTAATTTTTAAAGTACAGTTAATTGGCATCAAAAGATAATCCAATTTTCACTAAACAACCTCCGGCATCAAAACTATCCTTGAAACAACGGGCCTGATCAGCTATTCTTTTATCTTATAAATATAAAAATTCCAAGAGAAATAAAAACCTAACTCTTGCTTGATTATTTAATATTTACAAATTTGCAGCGGGTAAGGAATGCATGATCGCCTTAAAATAATTCTTATTATATGCTTAATCGCCTCTTTAAGTCGTTTTGTATTAGATAGTTATTTACCTTCCTTACCTGCTATCAGTCAATATTTTCTCATACCCGACTCTCGCACCCAATTAACACTCACCACCTATCTCTTCGGATTTAGTCTCTCTCAATTAATTTATGGACCACTTTCAGATCAATATGGAAGACGCCGTGTCATTCTATCTGGAATTACTATTTTCTTAATTGGTAATATGGTTTGCGCAATCGCTACTAATCATATTGTATTATTGATAGCTCGATTAATCGCAGGAATTGGTGCTGGGGCATGCGGGGTATTGAACCGAGCTATTGCGAGTGACTGCTTTAAAGGCCAAGAATTATCAAGAGCATGGTCTTATACAACAACTACATTAGTCATTACTTTAATTATTGCTCCTATTTTAGGTGGATATATTCAAGAGATTTTCGGCTGGCGTAGCAATTTTTTGCTCGCATCATTTTGCATATTTATTGTGCTCTTTATTGTTTTAAAATTTCTTCCTGAAACCAGAGATTATAATGAACAGCATTCTATTTCTTCTCTCAAATTTCAAGAGATTTTGCAAAATTATTATCACATTCTAACCACACCAACATTTATCTTGTGTACATTGTGTTATACGCTTGCATTTTCAGGTTTGATTGCTTATTTCCAAATCAGCCCTCTGTTATTGATTAATATTTTTGGTTTAACACCATCCCAATATGGATGGTACTCGCTCATTATTGCTGGTAGTTATCTGATTGGTGGTTTGTTGGTGAATCATTTAGCGCCTCGCGTCAATATACGTTATTTACTTTTTTTAGGCGCAATCCTATTAGTGTGCGGCGGTATGCTCATGCTCATTGCTTATTATTTTCGGTACACTAATATATTCACTATTATCATCCCTTCGGCAGTTTACGTCATTGGTGCTCGTATCATTATTCCTAATGCTATTGCCGGTTCAATGAAAAATTTTCGCCATTTGGGAGGAAGCAGTTCAGCACTCATTGGTTGTATTCAAATGTTAGGATCGGCATCTGTTAGTTTGATTATTACTAATTTTGATTACACGACTCCCTCACTACTTGCTTTTACCTTTATTATATTAGGAATGAGCGCGCTTACTATTGTAATGTTATTTGTTGATCTATTGGATGTGATCTAGTTTGTTTGACAATACTCGTATCACCTGATGAAAACCCTTTAATTATACCATGATCTACTTCTAACAATAAATTCCCAAGCCGATTAATACCTTTCATTCGACCAGTAAACATTTGCTGGCCACATTGTAAAGTAATAATTTTATTAATAAGAAAATCAACAGATTGCCATTCGTTCATAAAAACACTCCACCCATGTGCTGCAAATTTTTTTAAATAATCAAGCAAGATCTTAATTAATAAAGCACACATTTTATTTCGATCAACATACTGTTTGGTAATAGCCCGCAGTGAAGCCCATTCCAACATCTCATCCATCCGAGCTTCAAGCATATTAACGTTTATTCCGATACCAATAATAATGCGACATGAATCATGCGTTTTCGCTTCAACTTCTATTAAATTTCCAGAAAGTTTTTGCCCATGATAAAGCACATCATTAGGCCATTTAATACAAGCTGGTAATTGATATTGTTTTAATAAATGGATAATCGCTAAACCAACAACTAAACTGAGCCCAGCTAATTCGCCAATATCTTTTTCTAGAAAATACGAATATGAAAAATAAATATTTTGTCCAAACGGTGAATGCCAATAACGGTTCAACCGACCTTTACCTTGCGTTTGTTGTTCAGCTAAACATATTCTTGGGCGAACCAAACCATGGAGGGATTTCAAATAATCATTTGTTGAAGGAAGACTCTCAAAAATGTCAATATCTAAATCATTATTTTTTAATTGTTGTTGAATGGCCATCCGATCAAGTAATACAAATGGTTCTAGTAATGCATATCCCTTTTGCTTAACGGAATGGATATTTATACCATAATCCTTTAATTTTTTAATAAATTTACACACAGCAGCCCGAGTAATTCCCAATTTCTTCCCAAGTGTCACACCATCGTGATAATGACCATCATGGAGAATAGTGGCTATCGCAGATAAATGAGAGTTCATTTTTTTAATATGCACTGCTACCCTTCCATATAACAGACCACGGTGACGAATTTCTACTAATATGCTAAAGTTTCTTAATAATCAACAAAAAAGTGAGGATGTAGGGGATACAAAAACATGGAACCAAAAGTTAATTCTATTGTCGTGGGTATTTTTATTTCTACCCTACTCCTTACCATATTACTAACCATTATTTGGTTATCATTAGGATTATCACTGGAAAAATATGCCACTTATCTTGTCTATATGACTGAATCTGTAACAGGTTTAACTGTTAACTCCAATGTTGAATATAATGGAGTGGAGGTTGGCGAAGTATCAAATATAATGCTAGATCCTTCTAATCCACACTTTGTACAATTATTATTGCGGATAAAAAGCAGCACCCCTATTACTCAAGGTACGATTGCTACTTTAGCTACTAGAGGCCTTACTAATATTACATATGTTGCATTAAAAGATGCAGGAAAAGATATTAGGCCATTGATTCTAAAATCTGGCCAAACCTTCCCTATCATTCAATCAGGTCCATCACTTTTTACTCGTCTTGATATTGCTCTAGGGCGTTTGGTTGCAAATTTTCGACGAGTACAAGTGTCACTTGAGGCATTGCTTGATAAAGAAAATCTGCAAGCTGCCAAAAAAACCTTGGCAAATCTTGATCAAATTACTCAAATTTTAAAAGAAAGCGATGCCAAGTTAAATCTCATTTTTGCTAATACAACTAAAGCAAGCCATCAACTAACCCCCTTTATGCAATCTTCATCCAATACTGTACAATTACTTCAAATACAGACGCTACCCATGGCTTATCGCGTATTAGCAAACTTAAATAATATGTCACGAGTAATTGCTGAACTTGCTATTGAATTAAGACAAAATCCATCTCTTTTAATACGTGATACGAAACCAAATGCTGGGCCAGGAGAAATGAAATGAGAATGATATTGATCCTATTTTTTTTCGTGTTATTAGTCGGGTGTTTACCCCCTGTCAAACTCGAATCCGAATCTAATTACATATTAAATACAAGGTCTTATCAAGTTAAAAAATCACATCAGAATCGACCTATCACTTTATATGTCTCCTTACCTGAAACAGTTCCTGCTTATAACACCACCCAAATGGCTTACACCATCAAACCATATCAAATTGCTTATTTCGCTAAAAATCGTTGGGCAGAAACACCTTCCCAAATGCTTCAACCACTGATTGTTCAATCCTTACAAAACACAGGCTATTTTCATGCTATTGTTACGCCACCTTTTGTTGGAAACTACCATTACACGCTCAATACTCAAATTTTACAGTTACAGCAAAATTTCATTTATCACCCAGGTATGGTGCAATTAACTGTGCGAGTGCAATTAAGTCAAACAGCAACTGGGCAAGTCATTGCTACTAAACAATTTTCTATATTCGAACCCATTCGACAACGAACGCCCTATGGGGGAGTTGTAGCTGCTAATCGTGCAACCGGAAAATTACTCACTCAATTAACAGAATTTTGCCTGCAAGAAATTGGTTAGAATATACTCCAATTTAAGAAGACCTTAATCCTATTATGAGACTATAAATAACATAAGTATGGCATTGTATTAACACACTAATATAACTACAATTGCTTAAATACTTAACTTACGCAATAACTAGATGTTGACTTCATTTTGACTCTCGATATTCCAAACACGAGGGGTGTCGCGGAAGGAGGGCTCCCACCGCGCGCAGGTACGAGCACGGTGGGATACCTGCAGCGACGAACCCCGAGTAATACACCCTTTGAAGTCAAAATGAAGTCAACATCTAGTTATTGCGTAAAGTGAATCAATTATGCGAGGCACGATGCAATTGCAACCGTCCAATAAAATTCTTGGCGTTTTTTCACTGGTCATGATTAATGTCATTGCCATTGATAATTTACGCAGCTTAACCGCTGGCGCGGAATATGGCCTTGCGCTCGTGTTTTTTTACGCGCTTGCTATATTACTTTTTTTTCTTCCTTCTGTTCTCATTACCGCTGAATTAGCGACCGCATGGCCAACCACCGGTGGCGCTTATATCTGGGTACGTGAAGCTTTTGGACCCCGTTTCGGTTTTTTAGCCATTTGGTTGCAATGGATTTATAATGTTGTCTGGTACCCAACTATTTTCTCTTTTGTTGCGGGCATATTAGCTTACTCCATTTATCCACCATTGGTAGACAACAAACTATTTATGTTTAGCGTTACATTAGGTACTTTTTGGGGTATCACTTTATTAAATTGTCTAGGATTGAAAATATCGAACATAATCAGTATTGTCGGTGCAATAGTTGGTACTATGTTTCCAATGATATTAATAGGCAGCTTAGGCATGTTATGGCTTTATTTAGATAGGCCCAGCCAAATTTCTTTTTCTATTAGTAACCTCATTCCTAATTTTTCTAATTTAAATAATCTAGCTTTTCTTACTAATGTTTTATTTGGTTTAATGGGTATAGAAATGTCTGCGGTACATGCAGGTGATGTTCGTAATCCAACCAAAGACTATCCGCGCGCCTTGATTTATTCTAGTATCATCATCTTAGCTACTTTAATTTTAGCTTGTTTAGCTATCGCCATTGTTATTCCTAATAAACAACTCAATTTAGTATCCGGATTAATTGATGCATTTGGCGTATTTTTTAACGCATTTGGTATGAGCTGGTTTATTCCAGTCATTGCTGCCTTAATTATTATCGGCAGTTTAAGCGGCGCTACTGCTTGGATCATAGGCCCTGCACGAGGTTTATTAGTTGCTTCTAACGATAACCAACTCCCACGTTTGTTGAACTACACTAATCAAAAAAGCATGCCTATTGGCATACTGATGATACAAGGCGTGATTGTTTCCATTCTTTGTACCTTGTTTTTGATTATTCCAAGTGTAAGCGGATCCTATTGGATTTTATCGAATCTTACTGCTCAATTGGCTTTATTATTTTACATATTACTATTTGCTGCTGCAATCAGACTGCGTTATAAAAAAGCACATACAAAACGTATTTTTAAAATACCGGGAAAAAATTATGGTATTTGGTTGGTAGGGGGCATGGGTATCATCGCGTGTATAGTAGCTATTGTGTTAGGATTTTTGCCTCCCAGTCAAATTGCCGTCGGAAGCATTGTTGGTTATGAAATGATATTATTATCAGGCATCATTATTTTTTGTTTACCTCCTTTTATTTTAACCAGGTTTATAAAAGATAAACCTGTTCAGGCCGCTCACACAGGACCTCTACATGAAGCCGCATAAACAACTCTTCTGGCAGCCAAACGGATACTCATGTTTAAAATAGCTGATGCTTATGCGCCTATTTAAATGGATTCGAACATTATCCCATTCTACCCCTTACGAAACGGGTCTATCTGAAGAGTATATGAATTATGCTGAATTCGCCTATCCAAGCAATCACACTTATAAAATAACGCATCGAAAATTGTCTCCTAAGCGCAAACTCAATCAACGATATAATAAAATTCGCACCCTTTTCCCCACCCCACTCACCAGCCTTGCTGACATTGGTTGCTCGAAAGGATTTTTTGTATTTTCAGCCAGTCATTATCCATCTTGTACACGTAGTATGGGAATAGATATTACTGATTATGACATCTGCTTCTGTCGTCAAGTACAATCCTATCTTGATCATCAAAATGTTCAATTTGAAAATCTTAAATTGCATGAATTTGCTAACCGCATTAACGAATTTGGTGGGCCTTTTCAAACCGTGTTATTGCTAAATATCTATCAATATCTTTATTTTGGTAGCGATCGTTTTGCTGATCACTACCTTGATCATCATCTTATTTTTAAGAATCTACGCGATATTTGCAATCAGCGTATTATTTTTAGCAATCGAGTCAATTGGAGCGATTGCCAAAATGACCATTGGATTAACCTGGCGGGTCAAAAGCGCTTAGATTATTCAGAAGCCAACATTATGGAGGCAGCTTCAGACTATTTTAATGTTAGCAAGCAGGGTTATATCGGTCGCTATCCATTATGGACATTAGATGCGAAAATATAACAGATAAAGCTTGAAAAAAAACAACGATATGATTAAAGTAACGCATCGATATTTTCAAATGGAAGTGAAATTATTATGCCACATCTCAGACGTGATGTTAAAAAACTTCTTACTATTATCAATGGCCAAATTCCCACACAAGCATTAAGCGCAACCGATATAAAAGTTGTTTTGAGCAATCCCAGATACGATTGGGGGGAGCAATTTTTCATTGCCTTTGCAATTTCTTTTCCTGAAGGACGCAAAGCCTTTGAGGATGCCGCTCATACTTTCTTATTTTCTAAAGAACGAGATGATAAAAAAAAAGAACGATCTATTGATGATCCCGAATTAAATAAAGATTTATTTTTTGCCAAAATGGCGAGCATGGTTAATCCCATTGCATCATCTGGTGATATGTTATTCTCGCCGGTATTTAAGAGATGGTTGAAAGAAGCTTTAAATATAACAAAAGATATTTATCATAATAAAAAAACAAATAAAGACTATATCAAACAACTAACCTCTGAAATAGAAACACAAGACAATCATTACATAGCAAAATACGCTGAAAAACAAGACCGGATCAAAAATATAGCGCTTGCTGAAAATAAAGCAATCAAAACCGCATCCGCATTAAAAGACATTAAGAAATTTTTGAAAAAAATGGAAAAAAATGTGCTTACTTCTACTACTCAAAACATTCTAAGTAATGATGTTGACTCTTCACCCCTTTATAAAGTATGTTTTTTACTTCACAAGTATGAAGGAGGAATTGTTTTAGCAAAAGATTTATATGAAAAATGTAAATTGGCAAAAAAAGCTAAACGCAAAGAACAAAAAAATATCGCAAAAGAAATGATTACTCATTTATTAGCTTTCCACCAAGATTTTTCTAGCTTCCCATTGAACCAATATGATACCAAGCAAGCTGACATTTTGTTTGAGCACATTCATTGCATTATTAAATCGTTAGGGTTTCAAGTTGACCCTCAACATACTGAAGTAAGAGATCACCGATCTTTTAGTTTGTTTTCTTATTTTAAAAATAACCCAGCAAAATTATTCCACAAAAATAGCGACATGTATCCTGCATCAGAAGAAGCAACAAATGATATCCTATCCATTCCTTATTCCGAAGGTGGACCCGATTCTTCTATCTCAGAACATAGTAGCTCCGATTTATCGACCAGTACTAATTCTTCTATCAATAGCCGAGGGAGCGGTTCTTCCCCGCAGCATTCTATTGTCTCCTTACCTGATGTAGAATCACCATCATTCATGCCTATTCGAAAAACATTTCTCATGCCCATTCGAAGTACAACTCGACCATTGCCTACCCCGCCATCTTCTTCCCTATCGAGTTATTTCAATCCAACACATAAAACAGCTGATGCAATGATGGGCCATTACATTCACAAAATGCACTACACAACCAGACATCTAGAGATGGAACAAACAGCTGAACCCATACCTGCAATTGATGAAATAAAAACTCTATTAAATAGTTTATTGCAACAACATCAGGTAGGATCTGTATTGGTAGAAACAATGAAAGACATTTTAAAAGTACTTTACGTGCGGGAAATGCTCATTGCATTAATCAGCCATATTGATTCGGCGGGTGCAAGTCAAGAAAACACAAAGATGCTTGATGAAATTAAACGGCTTAATGAAAAGATGTCTCCTAAAATCATGGCTCACCTTAATCTTCTTATACAAAATATTGAAGCTCAACAACATATGACAAAGATAATAGAAGAAACTGAAAAATCGAAAAATCAAATGGATACTTCTGTTAAAGATGAATTCAGCATTATTATTTACTATACATTAACTAAAATTCTTACATTGATATCACTTGATCATGAGAAACAAAAAGAAGAAGTAATCATGGCAACTTTAGATGACATTCGCCAAGATTTTATTGATTTCATTAAAATTACAACTAACTTAATGTTCATTAAAGGTATGCTACAACAAGATGTATTTAATGAAACCTGTCATCACATTTTACAACGATTAAAATTAATTACGCCAATGATACTCTCCATGCCTATTCATGGTAAAGATTATTGGGAATATTTTGCAGATATACTTGAAAAAATTACAGAGAGTCGCGCATCCACCAAAGAATTACAAGATGAAGAACAAATACAACCGCGCATACATTATCCACCATTTAACAAAATTATTGCTAAAATTTTAGTATTATTGCAAGGATTTAATAATAAAAGATTAACAGACTACTTTCATCATGTCGGATTTAATGAACTACTTTCTCAAGACTTTCGTAACAGTTACCGCATTGATCGTCTTTGGGTATTAGATGAAACTAATAATACATACAACACATATATCAAGTGTTACTTTGCTATTATCTTGCCAACACTCATACAATTTCTTGTTCATATTAAAGACTTGGTTAGCAAAGAACAACAAGATCTCACACAAAAAGAGTGGAAACGTTCAGCATGTTCAGAACATTGTTTAACATCCATCCGCCGATCTCTAAGTACCATAGAAGAATTATTAAAGCGAACCAATTTAGCGCTTCCTGCAACCCCTAGCAAATCCAATCGATATACAAAATACTATCAAAATCAATCTACCATTATGGTTTTTTCAACAGTGCCCTCCCCCAATACTAAACCCTTATATCAAAGTCAAGAAAAAAAGAAAAAAACTAAAAAATTTGCATCAACCAACTATTCTTAAATCCCTTTCATTTCCCCTTCAGAGAGCCTTTTTTTGATAAAATAAGAAGAAATGGATAGGAATAATATGGCTTACGATGATCGATATCGCTTAAGTGCTCATGGGATTTTCATTAATCAAGATGAAAAAGTGTTGTTAGTAAAAGCAACTTATGGCGACTTTGGCTGGCATTTCCCAGGAGGGTCACTTGAACCGGGTGAAACCATTCACGAAGCTTTAATTCGTGAATGCAAAGAAGAGCTCGATGTCAATATTGAAGTTTTATACATGAGCGGCATGTATTTTCATCTAGCTTTTCATTCCCATGCTTGTATGTTTCGTTGCAATATTATTACACCTTATCATATCAAATTAAGCTTTGAACATTCTGACTTTGGTTATTTTAATATAGATCAATTAGAACCTTCTCATAAACTCCGCGTTTTAGATTGTCTAAAATTTGATGGTAAAGTGCGAAGCGGAAAATTATAATTCTTTCTAACTCCACTTGGCCAATTACGCTGCTCGCACAAGCTGATCTAACAGGCTGATTTTTCAACCTTTTAATCACATCATCCTGCTCTTCATCTGTTAAAATTGTTAACCTAGACACACAATATTGTGTCTTTCCAATTTGTTTAATGTCATTAATCCGATCCTTCTTATAAAAACTAAATAATTAATTTGCTAAATCTAATATCGTTTTCAATCTGTTTAGCTTTCTCGAACGCTGCGATGGCAAGTATAGAATTTGTATCGAGTACTTTAATGCCAACACAATTTTTTTCATTAAGAACAATGGGCAATTCTGTACAAGCCAAAATGACACCATCACAACCGTCTTTACTAAGTCGTTCTACAATTGATGTCAATTCAAAAATAGTTTGTTCCGAAACATGGTTATTGGGTACAAGCTCATTGAGAATCGCATTTTGAATCGTTTTCTGTTCATCATCGTTAGGTAAAGCATATGCAATACTTCTACTCTCAAGAGGTTTCTTATACAAATGATATTTTATTGTCCACGATGTTCCCAAAACAGCGACTTTTTTTAAATTTTCATCTTTAGCCTTTTCTGCAGCAGCATCAATCATATTGATAATCGGAACTAGTGACTTGTTTTGAAGGCTTTCTAAAACGACGTGCACTGTGTTTGCCGGTATAATTACAAATGAGACCTGTTCCATTTCAAGCTTTTTTACACCATCAAGAAGAAACTCTTCAATAGCCATCCAGTCTTCATTTTCAAGAGCAGGTTTCACCATGGAAAAATCAAGTTGGTGGTAGACAAGCGGTGGTAGCACAGCCTCAGACTCTGCCAATTTTCGAAATTTTTGAATGCAATCCTGAGATCCAGGAAATGTTACACCTAGAATTCCTACTATACATGTATTCTTTTCTTCTCGCGTCATTGAATTTTAAAATTTTTCCTTCCCTGAATGAGAAAACATAATCTAGAACCTCTGCTTTTTTTATCTATACCCGTAGCGAATCATTTTTAGGCGCTAATTTTTAATCTAATTCAAATCCACCGCTCATAAGAGGAATTAATTTATCATGGTAAGATTCAATATTTCTAAAAATTTAATACATGCTTGCCTAAAATCTTCCAGCTTTTCGTAATACGTATCGTATAAAACTTTTTTTGATCTTGCAACCTTTTAGCACAGGTGAGTAGGCCAGAGCATCTCAGTTCCAGCCTCTCGCAAAACGGTGCGGGAACCTCTCGCTTCACACCGCTTCCATTAAGCAAACGCACTAAACATTCCTTTCTGCCAATGCGCAAATAACTCAGGGTGTTTTCTTGCAATCCTTTCTATAAATATTCCAGCCCTAGTTTTTCTCCTCAACGCCGGAGAAAATTCCAGAGATACCGCCGGAGATTTTTCCATAGCTAACTAAGTCGGCTTTAATCGGCAAAAATAGCCAAAGCCAAGTGGAGGCTAACCCAAGTATTGTTTAAGCTTACAGTTTAAGCTTACAGTTTAAGCTTACAGTTTAAGCTTACATTTAAGCTTACAGGACTTGCCTTTTTCCTTCCTCTACCCTAGCATAAAAAGTAGTCTTCTAAAGAATTAAGGGAATTTTCCCTCGTTGAGAACAAGCAGGATTGCTAAATAATGCATTCTCACCAGTATTTTGTACAGCTTGTATCCATAATTCTTATTTTTGCCTACTTAACTGGTTGTATGGTCGGGCCAAATTTTCACAAACCTGCTGCCCCTACCGCTCATTCTTATAATGAATCACCTCTTCCTAAAAAAACGGTAAAAATTTCTTCTGCTAGAAATGCAGGAAAAGCTCAAGCATATATCATGAATCTCGATATTAGAGCCAATTGGTGGTATTTATTCCACTCCCCTACTATCAATCAATTAATTAACATTGGCTTAGCAAATAACCCTTCTTTAGCCGCTGCGGAAGCTTCCCTGAAACAAGCACAAGAAGTACTGCGCGCTCAAATTGGCAATACCTTATTACCTGCTTTAAACGCAACAGCAGATGGTTCACGGCAGCGAACGGTTGCGGCTTCATTTGGTGGAAATGTACCATCTAGCATTTTTAATCTTTACAATGTATCTGCCAATATATCGTACACGCTAGATATTTTTGGTGGTGCGCGACGCGAAATTGAATCGTTACAAGCACAAGTGGATTATCAGCAATTTCAATTCCTAGCCACTTATTTATCACTCACTGCAAATATTGTTACAACAGCAATCACCATTGCTTCTTATGAAGAACAAATTAAAGCAACACAAGCATTGATTAAAGCTGAAGAAGATGAGCTCAATATCATGCGCAAACAATTGCGTGCGGGTGGTTTAGCAGATACAAATATCTTATCGCAACAAACCTTAGTGGATCAAGCACGTGCAACCCTCCCACCACTTGAACAATCTCTATCGCAATCACGACATGCGCTTTCCGTATTAATAGGTGCTTATACCAATCAACCTTTACCTCGAATTAATTTAAATAATCTAAAATTACCTCGATACATTCCTGTTAGTCTGCCTTCTAAACTCGTGCGCCAACGCCCCGACGTTCGCGCATCAGAAGCTTTGCTGCATTCAGCAAGCGCGCAAATTGGTGTAGCAACTGCAAATTTACTTCCCCAATTTACTTTAACCGGCGGCTTAGGATGGATAGCAGAAGTACCCTCTGCATTATTTCAATCTAACAATAAAAGCTGGGATGTCGGGGGGAAAATAACCCAACCTTTATTCCACGGAGGCGCATTATTCGCAGAGCGCCGCGCTGCAATTGATGCGTATGATCAAGCGTATGCTCAATATCGTTTAGTAGTACTGCAAGCATTCCAAAATGTGGCGGATGCTCTGCGCGCTTTAGATACTGGCGCAAAATCGTTTCAAGCCAATCAAGCCGCAGAAGATGCGGCATTTAAAACATTAAAAATTACTCAACAACAATATCATGTAGGCGGCATCAGTTACGTTAATTTGTTGACCGCCCAACAACAATATCAACAAACACGTTTAAATCGCATTCAAAGTCAAGCAGCGCGTTATACAGATACGGTTGCCTTATTTCAAGCATTAGGTGGTGGGTGGTGGAATCGACAAAAAACCCTATGACCATCATGAGGTGAAACGATGAATATCAAAGAGAAATTGATAGAAGTAAAAAAACCGATGATCATCATGCTTACGATACTTGGTATATTATTTGGTACAATTTTTATTTACAAAGGCATTGTAGGATGGCTGATACAACGCAAGTTTTCTACTCAAGAAACAATTGTAAGCGTGACAACCACAACGGTTGATGATTCTTCTTGGCAACCGCAAATCAAAGCCGTTGGAAATTTACGCGCTATTTTGGGTGTAAATGTTACTGCTCAACTTGCTGCGATGATACAAAAAGTATATTTCACCGGAGGGAGTATTGTCGAAGAAGGCACCGTATTAGTTCAACAAAACGCTGATCCTAATATTGGTCAATTGCATTCATTAGAAGCAAACGCCAAACTCGCTGAAATTACTTATGAAAGAGATTTGTTACAATATAAAGCCAAAGGTATTAGCAAACAACAACTCGATTCGGATGAGCAAAATTTAAAAAGTCTGCAAGCCCAAGTTGCACAGCAAGCAGCTATTGTGCAGCAACTCACAATCACCGCACCTTTTACTGGCCAATTAGGCGTATCAAATGTTTATCCAGGACAATTCTTAAATCCAGGTGATGTGGTTGCGACACTACAAAGTTTAAATCCAATTTATGTTGATTTTTATCTCCCACAAAATACGTTATCTCAACTGAAAAGTGGACAAGTTGTTAATTTCACCGTTGATGCTTATGCTAATCAAACATTTACCAGTAAAATCACTACCATTAATCCCATCGTTGATAAAGATAGTCGCAATATTAAAGTGGAAGCAACCGCATCTAATGCACAACATAAATTACTACCCGGTATGTTTGTTAATGTGGCTGTGCAAGTAGGTAGTCCACAATCTTATTTAACAGTTCCACAAGCTGCCATTAGTTTTAATCCTTACGGTAGCATTTGTTATGTAGTAAAAGAACAAGGCAAAGATAAAAATGATAAACCTATATTAATTGCCAACCAGGTATTTGTCATCACGGGTGAAACGCGCGGTGATCAAATTACTATTTTGCAAGGATTAAAAAAAGGAGATGTCATTGTAACGAGTGGTCAATTGAAACTTAAAAATGGCAGTTTGATTGCAATTAATAATTCAAAACAACTTCCTGATCATGCATCGCCTAATTTATCGAATGATCACGAGGAATAAATATGCATCTTACCGATCTATTTATTAAACGACCGGTACTTGCTTCTGTCATCAGCTTATTCATTTTAACCTTGGGTCTGCGCTCCATTAATTTATTACCCATTATGCAATTTCCTTTTACTGAAAACGCTGTGATTACAGTTACCACTGCTTTCACTGGCGCAGATCCAGAAACAGTTGCTGGTTTTATCACTACCCCACTAGAAAATTCTATTGCACAAGCAAATGGCATTGATTATATGGTATCAAGCAGTACACAAGGACAAAGTCAAATCACAGTCTATTTACAATTAAATTACAATGCCGTAGCAGGATTAGCTGAAATTAATTCGCAAGTGAATGCCGTATTAAATCAACTGCCGGCGGGTTCCCAATTGCCTGTTATCACCATTTCTATTGGCCAAACCATCGATTCCATGTATCTCGCATTTTATAGTGATGTATTAAAACGTAATCAAATAACAGATTATTTATTACGCGTCGTTCAACCTCGCTTGCAAGCCATCAATGGTGTGCAAAATGCTCAAATATTAGGAAACAGACAATTTGCCTTACGTGCTTGGCTTGATCCTGTTAAATTAGGTGCCTACGGTATAACAGCAGCAGATGTGTCAAGTGCACTGAGCAAAAATGATTTTATTTCTGCATCCGGTCGCACCGATGGCGAAATCTTCATTCAAAATTTTACTTCTAATACAGGTCTTGAAAGTGTCGATCAATTTCAAAAAATGGTTGTCAAAGTTACAGATGGAGCAATCATTCGACTAAGTGATGTTGCAACTGTTGAGTTGGGTGCGCAAAACTATAATACTTCTGTGAGTTACAATCATCGTAACGCAGTTTACATTGGCATTGTCTTAACACCTACTGCCAATTTATTATCGGTAGCAAAAGCAATTAATCAACTATTCCCTGGTATTAAATCAGAATTTCCACAAGGGTTATATGCATCAGTCGCCTATGATTCAAGTGCCTATGTAAATAGTTCGATTAAAGAAGTTGTTAAATCTTTACTGGAAGCATTTCTAATTGTTGCCGTTGTTATTTTCTTATTTTTAGGAACAATACGAACCGTTGCCATTCCATTAATTGCCATTCCATTATCGATTATTGGCGCGTTCTTTATCATGTTATTGTTAGGTTACTCCATTAATTTATTAACTTTATTATCCCTGGTGCTAGCTATTGGATTAGTAGTTGATGATGCAATCATTATAGTAGAAAATGTGCAGCGACACATTGAAGAAGGTAAATCACCATTCGAAAGTGCTTTACTAGGCGCAAGAGAATTAGCAAATCCCATATTTGCAATTACCATTGTTCTCATTGCTGTTTATTTACCGATTGGTTTCATGGGTGGGTTAACAGGCGCTTTATTTACTTCTTTTGCCTTTACGTTAGCAGGTGCCGTCACTGTATCAGCCATTATTGCACTCACTCTTTCCCCTATGATGTGTTCAAAAATTTTAAAACCGATTGATAAAAGCAAACATAGCCTTGTTCATTTCATTGATCAATCATTTGATAAGCTAGAGAAATGGTATGAAAAAACCTTGCATGCCTCACTAAATCTTTTACCCGTTACCATTGTATTTGCTACAATTATTTTATCGAGTAATTACTTTTTATTTGTTACCTCCAAATCAGAGCTCGCCCCTCAAGAAGATCAAGGGATTATCTTGGGGCAAGTTACAGCGCCAGGCAATGCTTCTCTTGCTCAAACACAATTCTATTCTGATGAGGTATATGATATATTTAATCACTATTCAAAATATATTGCTCATGTGTTTCAAGTTGTTGGCACCAATGGTTTAAATACCAGTATGACGGGTATGGATTTAATACCGTGGGACAAACGAACCATCACCACCAATCAATTGCAACCTATCATCCAAAAAAAATTCGAAAAAATAGCGGGTGCAAAAGTGGCTGCTTTTCAGCTGCCTTCTCTTCCAAGCAGTGCAAGTGGTTTACCTATACAATTTGTAATTACGACCACCGATGATTTTTATAAATTAAACGATGTATTACAAAGAATATTAACGAAAGCTGAGGCAAGCGGCCTATTTACTTATATTGATCCTGATTTAAAAATCGATCAAATACAAACTACCATTGCATTTGATCGTGATAAAGCCTCTGAACTTGGTTTAAATATGCAAGATCTAGGAAATACAATAGCGAGTGCACTGAGTGAAAATTATATTAATTATTTTAATTATGCTGGACGCTCGTATCAAGTCATTCCGCAAATGATGCGTAACAATAGGCAAAACACTAATAATTTGTTAGATTATTATATCACAACCGCTAGTGGTTCATCGGTTCCTTTATCAACAGTTGCAAATTTAAAAACCAGCATCGTTCCTGAATCCATTAATCATTTTCAACAATTAAATTCCACTACTATTTCTGCTGTTGCCCAACCTGGTGTGACCATGGGTCAGGCACTTGATACCTTGCGCACCATTGCTGAAGGAGAATTACCATTTGGTTACAGCATCGATTATGCAGCGCAATCGCGACAATTTGTTCAAGAAGGTTCGTCTCTTGTCACAACTTTCTTCTTTGCTCTTATTATTATTTATCTTTCACTCGCTGCATTATTTGAAAGTTTCCGCGATCCATTCATTGTGCTGATCAGTGTGCCTATGTCTATTTGTGGTGCAATGATTTTCGTTAGTTTAAGTGTAGGAGGCGCTACTTTAAATATCTATTCAGAAGTAGGTCTGGTTACTTTAATCGGTTTGATTAGCAAACATGGTATTTTGATTGTGCAATTTGCAAATGATTTGCAAAAAGCCGGGCATGATAAACGTGAAGCCATCGAAATGGCGGCTCGTATTCGTTTGCGGCCCATTCTCATGACAACTGCAGCCATGGTGTTAGGAGTCATCCCCTTGATCACTGCAACAGGGGCCGGAGCACTGAGCCGATATAATATTGGCTTGGTCATTGCAAGTGGCATTGCAATTGGCACACTCTTTACCTTATTTGTGGTCCCTGCTATGTATGAGTTGATTGCAGAGAAAGTAAAGAAAGAAGAATAAATTCAATTGCTTATATTATACCCTTCAAAATAATGAATTGCTTCTATACTTTTAATAGTCATCCAAACCTATAAAAAGAGATAAAATAATATGCAATCACGTGGATATCGAGAAGCTTTTAACTTTTCAGAAGAAAAACTTAAAGGGCTCTCAGAAGAAGAAATTGAAAAATCGCTCGATGAAGGAGCAAAAAACAAAAGAGAAAATTTAATTGTAGATCAAATTGCTTTTTATTCAAAAACTTTAAACAATCAAGTCGATGTAACTCCAGCTAATGCCATTCCATTATTATTTGAAAAAGCTCAAGATGGTTGGTATAAAATTAGTAAGCCATCAGAAAAACCAATAGCTGACATTATACTTACTGTTCCTGATAGCAAGATAAAAAAATTTATCAATAGCACAAAAAATGCTTTCGTAGCTTATCAAGCTTATTCTCAATCAGAAACTGCTGTTAATACAGGTTTAGCTGTCGGTATTGCAGCAGGTACGGCTGCCATTCCCATTCTACCACTGAGTTCTGCAGCTTATACAGCTCTTGATAAGGCAAGACCTATAGTAGGAGATTTTCTACGTTATTCAGCCTCTTTAATCATGTTTAATATTATGCAAGCCTTTGGTGGGCCAGATGGATTAATTTATGATAAAAAAACAATAGAGGAATTTTGGGAAGCACTTTCCGCTAATCAAAAAGAATTAATACAAACGCTAGCAGCAGAACATTTTAAATATTTGGTTGCTCTTGATACACAACGTGTAACTGATGAAGAACGGAACAACTACCAAAAATTGTTGATGCAGGGAACGGTATTACTCACCAATAGTATTGCTGATGATCTCAAAGAGGCTCTCAATAACCAAAGACAAGAAAGTGGTTTTGCTAAATTTAAAAGGAATTTCAGTGGGTTATTCAATCTACATAGTCCGGTTTCTTCATTCGAATTACAAAAAAGAATTTTCGCTACATTTGAAAAAAGTACTGAGGTTTCTGAAGACGCTTTGAGTGCGCTTTCTATTGTAGATAAGCGAAGAATGCAAGAAGATCAAGCAAGATGGAGCCAATTAAAAACACTAGCAAGCAATGAAAGCAGCAAACGAAGTGATATAGAGCAATATAATATATCGACAAAAGTATTCATTGATTCGGCAGCTGTACAGAAGAAGACTATATTTCTCGGCTCAGCTTATTCATATATGGTAGAAGGTAATATTTATGTGGATGTGAGTAGAGCAAGTGATGCATCAGAAGACAAGCTCTTATATAAGAATATTAAAATATTAGCCACTGATGCTCAAAGCCAATTAAGTGATTTATCAGCTCATACAGCAAATATTGGTATCCTAATAGGAAATACTGAACAATATCTCCAAAAACAAGAAAGAGATTTAAATAATCTAGCTGCTATCCATGGGCCTATTTCTTCAATCAGTGCTCAAAGCCATCTTGAATTCTTAGAATATAAGCGTAAGGTAAGAGCGCAAGTTTTAGAATTGGTTCACTTATTAGCAAAATCAGAACAACAACCAGATCAAAAGATTCTCGATCAATTAAGAACATTTTATATAGAAACACTGCAAGGTGATGGCATTGATTTTAAGCATGCTCGTGAATATAAAATTCAAAATGAAAATGAAAGCCAACAGTTGGCACAAAAACTCCTTGAAAAAAGTAATAGCACACCATTACTACTCATTGGCACATCCAATTATTGGCAACAATCTCAATCCGACCCAAAGGATGTTTTTAGTCAATTAATTGCTAAAAAAAATGCAGAAAAAACTAATCAGCAAATAGAAGGTTCGAAAGGAGAATACATTTCGCCAAAGGATATAACAACCATCATTACGAACACAAAAAAATTTCTTCTCTCACTTAAAAACACACCTGATTTGTATAATTTGTATCGATCCATTATCGCTCAAGAAATTGCATCGCTTAGTCTCTCCAGTGCGGCTGATCCACTCCTTATAAGCGCACTTGATAAATTTAGAGAAGAGTTAGGTATTCCGCGCCGATATTTTGATGATCTTGCTTATGCAAGCACGAGTATCAAACAGAATTTGCAAGATACCATACCAGCTAACACCCGGTTAGATTTATTCTCTCGCGCTGCTGCGAATCAATCAGCCGATGAAATCTATCGCCTGAAATTGATCTCCCAACTTATATCAGCAGAATCTACACAGAAACGATTCGATACGCTCGATGAAGCGGCAGAGCATAATCAGGCTGTAAAAGCATTTACATCATTTAAACGCCTCATATCAGACATCGATCATAATGTTATTGATCAAGTTGCAAATCGTGCAAAAGGAATGCTACCGTCCGATAATGAAAAATTAAGATTAAATACAGTAAGTTTGATAGATGATGATAAAAGTATTGTCTATGCTATAGCGAATACTTTTACAGCTGGTATTACCTCTTATGCAGCTTTCAAAGGTGTAAAAAGCATAACTCAAACAGGTATGGAAAAAATGGCTGCACAAGCAGGTGGATTAGCCCCTTTTGTTGGCGTACAAGTATCAGGTATCGCTCAAGGAGTAGCAAATAAGGTTGCTAAACCTATTGCTAACATGGTTGGATTTTTGGGTGGAATTGTTTCTTATCAAATTTACCAAGCAAGAAGCAATAAAGAAAAAAACGTTAATTATACTACTGAGGAGGCTAAGAAGATTTTCAATGCTCTCCCAATTAACGTGCAAAAACAAATTGCCATAATTAATGATATTTATCTTCGCTATTTGGCATTACTCGATAAAAAAACAACATCACCTAGCGACAACGAATTGATATCCATTCGTCGTGAGCTAGGCAATGCGATTATTATCTTATCCACTATGACTACAAAAGAACAAAAAGAACAAGCTGAAAATTTAGAAGATAAACGATCTCCTGGGCAAAAAATAAAATCAACCCTCAAAAGTTGGTTAAACCTCATCCCAGGCGAGTCTAAGATTTCACCAGGCGATTTACAATCTACACTTTATACCGCCTTAGGAGATCTTGCTGGAAATGCCACTACTCTTGTCAGGAATAATCCATGGGCCAAATTTTGGCATGGTGTTGGCAAAACGTTACGTAATCGAGGGGCAACTAAATTTGTAGATGCGGTGAGCAAAATATATGATCGCTCCGTAATAGTAAACTTTTTTTCACCTCTACAAATCGAAAGACTCTCTCCTGATAAACGGAAAATTCTCCATCAAGAAAAAAAAGATTGGGAACGAGCTGCTCAAGATGCTGAAGCGTATCAACTATTACAACCTAAACCAGAAGAGTATTTAAAAACATTACAAACATTTAACGACTCTAGATCTTCAAAAAAAATTCTTCTTGGTGCAGAATCCGCCTATTACATTGCTTATATGGAACATGCTACTATTCCTAATGATAAAAATCTCGAGAAGTTAAAGGAAGAATCGATAAA
>Ga0155613_1046_pt1 | contig 27181 bp, 27 predicted proteins | sample RifCSPhighO2_12_FD_107270 | JGI IMG/M metagenome (GOLD analysis project Ga0155613, IMG submission 107270) | Gammaproteobacteria bacterium RIFCSPHIGHO2_12_FULL_37_34
AATAGCTTGATTACGCGAGTATTGTTATTATTTTTAAATATATCATAAGCTTCTATAACACAAGGAAGTATACCGATTAAACATTAAGACAATATTATGGAAGCGCATCCGATCAAATCGCGGCAAGGTGTAAATTTGGAATATAACTCCAAATTTACACCAACCAGTGGCGGGATGCCTAGAAAATTGAGATGCCTCCACCCTACAACATCGTCACTCTAAATACCAATTGAGTTGAATTATCAATCCCTTGCCAAGGACGGGCATAAATCATTCGAATAGTAGTATGTTGCGGCACAACAAATCCTGCGGGATTGACTTGAAAAGTCCATAATTCATAGCCAGGTGCGCCAATTAAATTACCAACTGATTTTTGATAGCTATGTTTGAGAGGCTTAATTAAATTTCGACTATATTCACGTAAAAACCATGAATAGCCTGTGGTAGGATTGGATTTTAATTGAAGAGTAAATTCAGGGTGAGCTTTGGTAACAACGATATTTAAACTGCGCTCCGTATACAAATCATTCTTGGTTGTAATAGCACTCTTCGTTTGGCTTGCGAACAAAATAGAAGAGAATATAAAAAATAATGTCGAAAACTGTATCAGTTTTTTTAACATCATCATGCTACCTTTGTCATAGAATAGGTTCTCAATCGTGTTAATAAATCTATTTGAAAGGATGCATCCAACATCACATCCACTCTAAGATACCAATACTGTTGATCTCGTATAGCTAAACATTTTACCGCATCTTTTTCCGTCATCACAATAGGTAGTGCCTCAGCAAAATCTAAATCCATCGAACGAAAAATATAATGATCCGGAAATGGATGAGGAATAACATCACATTGATAATTTCTAAGTGTCTGAAAAAATCGTTCGGGATGGCCAATGGCTGCAAGCGCATGAATTTTTTGATTTGCAAAAGCAGATAATTGCCGCGTGACTTTTTCATTTTGTATAGAAACAAGCTCCCTTGGCTCTAATGTCATGGCAGAAATGCGCGGTGGATCCGATTGGCTACTAGCCATTGCCACACCATTTACTATGACATAATCTACTTGATGTAATCGTCTAAGTGGTTCACGCAATGGCCCTGCTGGTAATAATTGTTGATTACCAAAATATCGCTGCCCATCGATTACAACAATTTCTATATCACGGCCTAATCGGTAATGTTGCAAACCATCATCACTTATCACTACATCGCACGATGAATGTTGCAAAAGGTAGTGAGCTGCTGCTACTCGATCGATACCTATCACAACAGGGCAAGCTGTATTTTTTACTAATAAAATGGCTTCATCACCTACTTTTTCTACGCTATCATTTAGTTGAACTTGGTATGGCTGATGATGCCTTTTACCACCCACACCTCTACTGACAATTCCAGGGTGATAACCCTCCATTTGTAACAATCGTGCTAATTCGATAACCAAAGGCGTTTTTCCTGTTCCGCCTACTGTCATATTACCAACAACAATAACAGGAATAGGGAGACTATATGTTTTCAACCAATGGATGCGATAGAGAGCACGCCTCATGGTAACAATCAATAAAAACAACCAAGAAAAAGGTAGCAAAAGAAAAATAATCATGCGCCATTTATCATGATACCATAATGCCGATGCATCAAATCGCATGAGTTTGCGTTTCCATGAAGGATACAGGATCTTTAAATTGCATATGGTACAACTTAGCATAATGACCGTTGCGTACCAATAATTCTTGATGCGTACCCGTTTCAATAATTTTACCTTCTTCCATTACAATAATATGATCTGCATGTTCCACGGTCGATAAACGATGCGCAATAACTAAAGTAGTTCTGGTTTTCATCAATTCTTCCAAAGCAGTTTGAATATAACGTTCAGATTCTGTATCTAAAGAAGAAGTTGCTTCATCTAAAATTAAAATCGGAGCATTTTTTAAAATTGCTCGAGCAATGGCTATGCGTTGGCGTTGGCCACCAGACAACAGAATACCGTTTTCACCAATTAACGTATGCAAACCTTGTGGTAAACGCTCAATAAACTCCATGGAATGAGATGCTTTTGCTGCTATTAGAATCTCGTCTTCACTGATAACATCAAATCGTCCATAAGCAATATTATTAGCAATCGTATCATGAAACAAAGTAACGTGTTGCGAAACAAGCGCAAACTGCCGACGCAAATCTTTCAGGTTGTAATCGCGGATAGAAACATCATCTAATAAAATATCACCACTATAATTATGATAAAAACGTGGTAATAAACTAACTACCGTTGATTTGCCACTCCCCGATCGACCAACAAGAGCAACCACTTGACCTGGTTGTACAGTCAGTGAAATATCATGCAATACTTTACGTTCATCATCATAAGTAAAATGAACATGAGAAAAAGTAATTTTACCAACAGCTCTATCTAAGGATTTTATACCTAGATCGGTTTCAGGCTGCTCGTCTAATAATTCAAATACGCTTTGCGCACCAGCCAATCCTCGATAAAGTTTATTTTGTACGAAAGCAAGCTCTTTCATGGGTCGTAACATTGCGAGCATAGCCGCAACCATCGAAACAAAACCACCAGGCGTTAAAATCGAATCAGCAATATCAAATGTTGCAACGTAGAGCGTTAAAGAAACAGCCGCAGCAGAAATAAATTGTACAGCCGAAGCACTAATCGTTCGTGCTACTACTACTTTCATTTCACGTTGACGATTGGTGCGCGTTGCTTTATTAAATTTTTCCGCTTCAAATGCTTGCCCTTCAAAAGCACGAACAACTTTATACCCTTCAATGTTTTCTTCCGCATGATGACTCAAAGCTGAAACAGAATCTTGAATCCCTAAACTCAAACGACGTATGCGCAAACTAGCAATGCGCATGATAATGGTAACAAGAGGAACAATCGTAAAATAAAGCAAGGTCAATTTCCAACTGATCGAAAACATGACCACAACGAGTCCAACAATGAGAAAAAGTGCTTGAATAGCTGCTGTTAATACATCAGCACTTGCATTCGCCACTTGATCAACACCATACAACAGCACCGAAAGAATGTGCCCAGTGGTTGTATGATCGTAATAGCGTGCTGGTAGGCGTTGCAAATGTGCGAAAAGATCTTGCCGCAACCACATAATGACGCCGCGTGAAGCAGAAGCAATATAATAATTCGAAAAAAAACTCATTATTCCACGCAGAATAAATACACCCAATACAAGCATGGGAGCAATGGTTAAAAAATGCTTATTTTTTGCCACCAACCCATCATTCAGTAATGGTTTTAAAAAATAAATAAACCAAGCATCAATTCCCGAATACAACATGCTTGCAAGAGCTGCGACTACCAATGCTATCCAATATCGACGGATATAGGCAAAAAGACGCGAGTAAACGTGAAAGGCATTCGCAATGTGTCTGGGCTGTATTTGTGGTATAGATTGCGTTATCATAATTATTAAATTAAAGAGATATATATTATCACACGTGCCGTTTCAAGTATAGGAACCAACCCATGCAAAAATTGCAAGCTATCATTGAAGGAGCCTATGACGATCGTTTAAAATTGTCTCCCCAACATGTATCCTTAGAAATTAAACACGCTGTTAATGAAATCATTAACCTGCTTGATACCGGAAAAATTCGCGTTGCTGAGAAAATAGATGGCGCATGGTATACACATCAATGGTTAAAAAAAGCTATTTTGCTCTATTTTCGAATTCATGATAACGAAGTTATTTCAGCCGACTTTACTCAATTTTTTGATAAAATTCCACTGAAGTTCAGCGAGCATACCCATGATGAGTTTACCAATGCCGGTGTGCGTATCGTTCCACACGCCATGATACGCAAAGGCGCTTATATTGCTCCAAACACAGTACTCATGCCTTCTTATGTCAATATTGGTGCATATATCGATACTGGAACATTAATCGATACGTGGGCAACGGTAGGGTCTTGTGCACAAATTGGCAAAAACGTACATTTGTCTGGGGGAGCAGGTATTGGTGGTGTGCTAGAACCATTGCAAACGTCTCCTACCATTATTGAAGACAATTGCTTTATTGGTGCACGTTCAGAAATTGTTGAAGGAGTCATTGTAGAAGAAGGCGCGGTCATTTCTATGGGTGTGTTTATTGGCCAAAGCACCCGTATTTACGATCGTAAAACGGGCAAAATTAGTTATGGCTGCATACCTGCAGGATCAGTCGTTGTACCTGGGAACCTACCTAGTTCCGATGGCAACTATACACTCTACTGTGCTGTAATCGTTAAACAAGTCGATGCTAAAACACGTAATAAAATTGAGTTAAACGAGTTGCTGCGAATTGAGTAAGAATTTTATGACAGATGATATTCTTAGTTTAGCCAAGCAACTCATTGCCTGCCCTTCTGTCACACCTCATGATGCTGGTTGTCAAAAAATGATAATGGATAGGCTAGATCACCTTGGTTTTCAATGCGAACGCATGCAATTTGGTGACGTTGATAATCTGTGGGCGCGCTACGGTAAACATGCTCCTTTGGTGGTATTTGCCGGTCACACGGATGTCGTACCGCCTGGCCCGGTAGATGAATGGACCTCCCCTCCTTTTCAACCTGCTATTCGTGAAAATTATCTTTACGGTCGCGGCGCATCTGATATGAAAGGTGCTTTAGCTGCTATGGTAATTGCTGTTGAACGATTTCTAAATAAAAAATCACAATGTAATGGCTCGATCGCCTTTCTCTTAACAAGTGATGAAGAAGCTGCTGCTATAAATGGCACACGAAAAGTTATAGAAGTATTACAACAGCGTGGGGAAACTATCGATTATTGTATCATCGGTGAACCGAGTAGCGAGGCATTAGTCGGCGATCAAGTACGCATCGGTAGGCGAGGTTCATTACACGGCACACTAACTATTCATGGCAAACAAGGTCATGTTGCACATCCTCATCTTGCCAACAACCCTATTCATAAGAGTATGAGTGCCTTAAATGAAATAATTCATATGGAGTGGGATAAAGGAAATGAGCATTTTCCTGCTACAACATTACAAATTACAACTATACAAAGCGGCACAGGCGCCACAAATGTTATTCCTGGTCATCTTGTTGCTTTATTCAATTTTCGATTTTCGACCGCACTCACCATTCAAGAATTACAAGAACGTACCGAAGCTATATTGCATAAACATGAATTATCCTATGATTTAAAATGGGAGGTGGGTGGTAAACCTTTTTTAACTCAACCAGGTAAATTGTTAACCATCACACAACTAGCCATTAAAGAAATAACCAATCTTGATCCTAAACTATCCACCGGTGGCGGTACATCCGATGGACGATTTATTGCACCAACGGGAGCTAAGATTATCGAACTAGGTGTATCACATGCAACAGCTCATCAAATTGATGAGTGTGTACAGATAGATGATTTACAAACACTAGCACTTATTTATGAGAAAATGTTAATACTATTGCTTTGAAACGCGAGTATCGTTTAATCTTACGTGCTCAAGACTACTCATACTTGGAGAGATGTCCGAGCGGTCGAAGGAGCACGCCTGGAAAGCGTGTATACGTTTAGACGTATCGAGGGTTCGAATCCCTCTCTCTCCGTTTGAATTCATTGTAGCGAGTACTGGTCCCTTCGCGATGATAGGTTATGAACCCCGCCAGGTCCGGAAGGAAGCAACGGTAGTAGCTGATGCAAGCGCTAAAGTATGGCTGGTGCTCGCTATAATGAGTTTAATCCTCATAGGAAAACAAACATGAGTTATTACGTTCTAGCTCGCAAATGGCGTCCTCGCACCTTTCAAGACATGGTAGGACAAGAATCTACTTTGCGCATTTTAACAAACGCCATCGAACAAAAACGCATTCATCACGCTTATCTTTTTACTGGCACACGTGGCGTAGGTAAAACAACCTTAGCGCGCATCCTTGCCAAATGTCTTAATTGTGAGGCTAACATAACTGCTACTCCTTGTGGAATATGTCATGCTTGTCAAGCAATTGATGAAGGACGATTTTTAGATTTATTTGAAATTGATGCTGCCTCTCGAACTAAAGTAGAAGATACTCGTGAATTGCTAGATAACGTTCCCTATCCTCCCACTCAAGGACGTTACAAAATTTATTTAATCGATGAAGTGCATATGTTATCTCATCATAGCTTCAACGCACTTCTTAAAACCTTAGAAGAACCGCCAGAACATATCAAATTTTTATTGGCTACTACCGATCCTAAACGTTTACCTGATACTATTCTTTCGCGTTGTTTACAGTTTCATCTGAAGCGCATTTCTCCCGAGCAAATTGCTAAGCATTTACAACATATTTGCAAAATTGAACATGTTCAACATGAATGGCCTGCCTTAGAAAAATTAGCACAAGTCTCAGATGGTAGTATGCGTGATGCACTCAGCCTGCTTGATCAAGCAATTGCCTATGGATTAGGCACCATTCACACAAATGACATTCATGCCATGTTGGGAAGCACTTCCCAAGAAGATTTGTTACCCTTACTTAAAGCCATTGCTGCCCAAGATGGAAAACGTTTATTCAATATCATTTCACAACTTGCGGATCATGCTTGTTCTTTTCAACTATTACTTGAAGAATTGATTAATAGTTTCCATCAAATCGCAATGATACAAATTGTACCTGACGCTATAACAGAAACTCATCTTGCAACATTCGCTCAATTATTTACACCAGAAGATGTGCAACTGTATTATCAAATTGCACTATTAGGTAGACGTGATTTATCATTTGCACCTCATCCAAAACAAGGTTTTGAAATGACAATGCTGAGAATGCTGGCGTTTAAACCTCATTTAACACAAATAACCACTTCTACATCAACGATTGAATCTGAACAAATAACTCCTCCTGTTGAGCCTGTTGTATCTGCAAACGCTCTTCCTATTAGCAATTCCTCTGATCACGTTTTACCTTGGCGAGAATTATTACCCAAATTGGAACTTTCTGGTATGAGTTATGCGCTAGCATCCAATTGTACATTTGGAAATTATTCTGGAAATAAATTTGAATTAATGCTTTCAATTCATCATAAACCCATGCTGAATCAAAAATCACAAGATAGAATTGCTGAAGCGCTAAGCCGTTATTTCAAAAACGATATTAAACTTGAGATTCATCTTTCATCTGAAGAGCTTATTACTCCGCTTAAACAACAATTAGATGAACAAGAATCTCGCTTAGCACATGCAAAAGAAACGATTATGCAAGATGCACAAGTTAAAAAATTACTCGACATGTATGATGCAACTGTTGAAGTATCATTAATTAATTAAAAATGCCCCAGCTAAATTCTAGCGTACCAAAATTCCTATCTAAATAGAAAATCCTTTGCTATACTTGTAGCATTTTAAACTCATATGGGGTGTTGAATAATGAATAAAGCTACAAATGATAAAATTGGTTTAAATGATATTATGAAGCGCGCGCAAGAAATGCAAAAAAAGCTTCAAGACATTCAAAAACAAGTTGCTGAAATGGAGGCTGTAGGTCAATCAGGTGGGGGTATGGTGAAAATAATCGTGACTGGCCAACATTACCCTAAGAAAGTCACCCTTGATCCAAACTTATTAAAAGAAGAAAAATCAATCATTGAGGATTTAATTGCTGCAGCCATGACTGACGCTACTGATAAAATTGAAAGAAATTTGCGTGATAAAATGGGTGGTTTAGCAGGTATCAAATTACCTGATGGGTTAGGTGATTTACAGAAGTAAACGCCTATGTTCTACCCTCTCTGCACAAACGCAGATTGGACTCCATGCGAAACAATACACGGATGCTAACAACATGCAATTTAGCCCGCTACTTGAACAACTCATTGAAGCACTACGCTGCCTTCCAGGTGTTGGGCCTAAAACAGCACAACGTATGGCATTACATTTGTTAACGCGGGGTCGTGATAATGGAAAACGCTTAGCAAAACAACTGAATGAAGCTATGGATCATATTCGTCATTGCGATCATTGTCGTGTATTTAGTGAAACTGAACGTTGTGAAATCTGCACCTCCACCTATCGTGATCATCATTTATTATGCATCGTCGAACATCCCATTGATGTTGCAATGATAGAACAAACTGGTATTTACAAAGGTAAATATTTTGTACTGCTAGGTCGGTTATCCCCTTTAGATGGCATCGGTCCAGAAGAAATTGGTATCAGTAAATTAAAATCACATTTTTCTCAAGGCATCATAAAAGAAATTATTTTAGCAACCAATCCAACAATAGAAGGTGAAGCAACTGCTCATTATATTGCGGAGCTAGCCAAAACATTTTACATCAAGGTTTCCCGTATTGCTCATGGTATCCCGCTTGGTAGTGAATTAGAGTACATTGATAGCCATACCCTCGCGCATGCTATTTCCAGCAGAGGAATCGTTTAACCTTACTTCGACAATGTGAGCTTATGATTGTTTTCTAACTCTTCAATTCTAAGCTCTTCGAGAAAAGGAATGACTGATTTCACGCGCGTTTCAACGTGTTTTAGAGTGGATATATCAAATGCTTTTATCTTGGGAGTAATCTCAAGAAATAATCTATCCACCATTTTATCAATCATTTTTTCCTGCAATGCTTCGCTTTCACCATCTGAAAATATTTCCTCGGTAAAAATAGTATCAATCGAACGATTAATCGCTTCCGTTATTTTGCTCATTTTTTCTTTAGGAAGTCTCTCTTTATTTTTTTCTTTATCTTTAGAAAAAAAATCCAACGTTAATCTTCTCTTGGAAAACGCTTCCATCACTACTTTCCCAAGTTCCGACTTGATTGCTTCCTTCATTTGATTAATCGTTTCAAATCGTCCTTTTGGCATTTTATCTTTTACTAACATTTTTCTATACGTTACTCTCGCTAATTTATAATATTTATATTTTGTTGCTCCTTCCTGAGTCATATATGCTTCTGTTTTTTTAAAAATTTTAATCGGTAATTTTTTTTCTATTCTATCTTGAGAAATATGATGAAGGGCATGACTATCAAAATTTTTAATTTCATCAGCTAATGTTAAGAATTTTTTCTTATTCGCCTGTTTAAAGGTAGCAATTTTTGTTTCTTTAATATCATTAAAAAGATTGATACGCTGTAAATAAGGTCGAAAGGCTTCATAAGCGATACGCTTACTTGCTTCATCAAGCGGATTGGTTTCTGTAATACCAATAGCATGATCAACATGACTATATACAATACTATTTTCAGGCTTATAGATGTAGCGCTCCGGATGATGAATATAAGGTTTAAACCACCATGCCGCATTTTTTTTACACGCTAATTCAATTTCAGATTTGATATAAAGTAATGCGCCTGTAATAATCTTTGCTTTTTCTTCATCTGGTAAATCAGTCCATTGCCATTGATGAATCACGGTATATACCCGATTAAACTGCTTACGCCTATCTTCTGGTATATTTTCCCTATCACCGTATTTTTCGACTGTTTTCTTAAATAAGCGATCTACATTTGCTTCCAATTCTTTCGTGGTTAGAAATTGAAATGCTCCCATCGGAATAACCTCCTTGTTAGATTCCTTCTTTCTACTATAGACATGATTAGCTTAAGGAAATCTTATCCAAGATTTGCGTCCGAATAGATGTTTGAAATTATTAATGTAATTTAGAACGAAATATCTTTGTAATCGAAGAGGGTGCGCTAAGAATAAATTTTGGAATGGCTACTCTAAAATGTTCTTCTTCCATGTTTTGCACTTCATAATATCCCTCCATGGTGCCTTGTGGGCTCACCAATTGGCAATAACTGGTATAAACAAATTGTTTACCTGGTTTAATAAGCGGTTGCAAACCCACCACACCTGCACCATGTACTTCTTCTATTTTTCCAGTCATATCAGTAATACGCCAATAACGATTCAATAATTGCACTGTTTCATCACTTTCATTCGCGATCGTCATTTCATAACTCCAAACAAACTTTTGATGTAACGGATCGGATTGTGCTTGTACATAATTGGGACGAGCCATTACACTAATTTTTTCAATTTGTTTCATATACACCTAACCTAAATAACAATTTTTCATGAATACCATTAAACCCCGAATTACTCATAATAACAACATGATCACCTGACTTAAGCGCCAGGCTAAGATCATTGACCAAGCAATCGACATTATCATAAACCGCTGTACGTTGTTTAAAACCTTCCAATACGCTTTTTAAACCCCAATCAACTTCTGTGTTTTTACAAAACACTATGTCAGCCGCGCTCAGTGCTTCCTGAATTTTCTCTTTATGCACGCCTATACGCATTGTATAAGAACCAAATTCAACCACAGCAATTATTCGTGCTGTTTTGCCAATGTTCGTTCGCAAACCAGCTAATGTAGTTGCGATTGCTGTTGGATGATGAGCAAAATCATCGTAGACTACAATTCCATTTATTTTTCCTTTTATTTCAAGACGCCGCTTAACATTTTTAAACGTTGATAATGCAAAGAACGCTTTTTCAGGAGAAATATTCACATGATGAGCCGCAGCAAGCGCTGCTAAAGCATTATTCACATTATGTATCCCAAGCAAATTCCAGTGAACTCTTCCCAACGTAACGCCTTTATAAATCACTGTAAATTGACTTCCATCAGCAACATGTAGTCGGGCTTGCCAATCTCCATGTGCTTGACCAAATGTTTGTGTAGATGACCAGCACCCTTGTTTAAGCACATCTACTAAATGATCATCCTCAGCATAATGAATAACAAGACCATTGCCAGGAATTGTTCTTACCAAATAATGAAATTGCTGTTTAATTGAATTTAAATCCGGGAAAATATCAGCATGATCATATTCTAGGTTATTTAAAATAAGCGTCTTTGGTCGATAATGAATAAATTTAGAACGTTTATCAAAAAATGCGCTGTCATATTCATCTGATTCAATCACAAAATAAGGATCATGACCTAAGCGAGCAGAAACACCAAAATTTTCTGGGATGCCACCAACCAAAAACCCAGGCGTGAAGCCAGCATTCTCCAATATCCAGGCTAATAAACTTGTTGTTGTCGTTTTGCCGTGTGTACCAGCAACACCCAATACCCAACGATTTTTGAGTACCTGTTGAGTTAACCATTCTGGGCCTGATTGATAGGGAATACCTTGGTTTAATATATATTCAATAGCAGGATTACCACGTTTAATCACATTGCCTACAATGACACAATCAACATGATGAGTAATATGAGATGGGTCATATCCCTCCATCAACCTAATACCTTGTTCTCGTAGTTGCAAACTCATAGGGGGATAAACATGGCTATCTGATCCTGTTACCTCATGCCCACTTTGTTTTGCCAGGATAGCAATCCCACCCATGAATGTTCCGCAAATACCAAGAATATGCAATCTCATTATTCACCTCGAAATTAATAATATGATATTATTATCAAAATAACTGCTAAAGGATAGTAGTTGATGGATAGCCAAGGACTATTTGATGCGATCACGGATAGTGCCATATTACTCGATAAAGCAGGTCGCATCATTAACTGGAATACAGGGGCTGCTTCTCTTTTTGGTTACTCAAAAAGAGAAGTTTTAGGATGGTCTGTTAATTTTATTTATGATCGTCATTATCCTTTCCCGCGTTTAATTCAAGAGACCAATTCTCAACAAAAAAAATGGTTGGAGGATACTATCTTTGTGCGAAAAAACGGTAGTAAAGGAAATTGTCGATCTTATCTCTGCCCTATGCCGCCCACCGAACAAAACAAAATCATTGCATTACTCATTCATCAAAACACATCCGTTTATAAAAAAACAGAAGAAGAACTGCTAAATACTCACAACGATGTACTCAATCAATTTACTCAACTCGCTACAGGTTTTTGGAGCGCAAACTCACTTTTAATTGAAACGCTTAACGTACTAGAGCAAACCGAAAAAAAGTTACGTGAAAGCGAGTTGCGATTTCATTTGCTTGCTCAAAATGCAACAGATGTGATCTCCCGCCATGCACCTGATGGCGCCTATTTATATGCATCTCCTGCTAGCAAAAGCACAATAGGATACCATCCTGATGACTTGATAGGAAAAAATATTTATAAGCTGATTCATTATGACGATCATGCCAAAATAAAAAAAGTTTTTACGCGAAAACGCGAGGATACTAACAACAAACCCATTATTTATCGACTCAAGAAAAAAGAGGGAGAATTTCGTTGGTTTGAAAGTAATATTCGTTTGATTATTGATGAGCAAACCAGAATGATTAGTGAAATTCAACTCGCTTCGCGTGATATTACTGATCATGTGCTCGATAAAAAAGCTCGTTTGCGCGGCCAACAATTAGCACACGTATTTCGTTTAAGCAGCATGGAAGAAATGGCATCTGGTATAGCACATGAAATTAGTCAACCATTAGCTGCCATTGTCAACTATACACGCGGATGCGTACGACATTTAGAAAATAATAATCATGATCGCGACCAATTGCGTACCGTAATGGAAAAAGCAGTCATTCAAGCTGAGCGCGCTGGCGAAATTGTACAACGTCTAAAAAACTTTTTCTGCAAAGGGCAATTAGTTAAAACGTCTTGCAAAATAAATAATGTTATTCGAGAAACAGTTAGTCTAATCAAAAATCAACTGAATACCTCTAAAACTAAAATCGATTTCGAGCTCGACAAAAATATCCCTGTTATCTTTATTGATAAAATTCAAATCCAACAAGTTATCTTGAATCTTATTCAAAATGCTATTGAAGCCATGCAAGAAAATCATACTAAAGAAAAACGTATCCATATCCAAACCAAATCACATATTGAAAATATTGAATTAACTATTCATGACACTGGCCCTGGTTTTTCTAAAGAAATTATGAATAAAGCATTTATGCCATTTTTTACCACCAAAGCACATGGACGTGGTATGGGGCTAGCCATTTGTCGATCGATTATTGAGGCCCATGGGGGGTTATTTACTATCAATCCAACTACCAATAGTAACGGTTGGATACGTTTTTCTTTGCCAATTGCAATCTAATGTCACACCAAGGAGAGGAAATATGTCAGTATTGGAGCCTGTAGTTTATATCATTGATGATGATCAAGCGATGGTTGAATCCTTATTATGGATTATTGAATCAATTGGTTTAAAAGTTAAAACATACACACGTGCACAGGATTTTCTTGAAGAATATGATCCACAACAGCATGGTTGCTTGTTATTGGATGTTCGCATGCCTGGGATGAGCGGACCCGAACTACAAATGAAATTAAATGAACAAGGTATGCCAACCTTACCTATTGTTTTTATTAGTGGTCATGGTGACGTACCACTTGCTGTACGAGTCATGAAGGCTGGCGCAATAGATTTTCTTACTAAACCATTTAATGATCAAGTACTACTAGAGAGCATTAATAAGGCTTTGCGAATTGACCGAGCAAATCGTGAAAAGCGCCAAGAATCCGCTCAGGCTAAAGCTAAATTTGCTATTCTCTCCCCGCGTGAAGTACAAGTTTTACAAGGCATTGTAGCGGGTAAACCGAATAAAGTGATTTCTGCTGAATTAAAAATTTCATTGAAAACAGTTGAAGCTCATCGTGCTTCAGTCATGAAAAAAATGGGTGTCAAATCGGTACCAGAGCTTGTCAAACTTGTATTAACAAATAGCATTCGAGAAGAAGCGGTTATTGAGGAAGAATGATTCATATTTGCTTTATAAGGATATATCCTAAACAAACTAGCCATTTCCTGATGGGAGTTACCCTCAATTAAATAAGGATATTCAAGTACGCTCTTAAAGTGTTCTCCTAATTTTTATTATCGTTCATTAGTGCGATGATCAGAATCCCCCTCAAATGATTTAGGCAAGTTAGGAGAAAGCAGCCATGGATATGAAAAAGCAGGTATTAATTGTTACTAATGCAATCACTGATGAAGAAATTACAAAAATAAAACAATCATTTAATTCAGAATACGCGCCACGAATTAATATCAAATTAACACTTGTTCACGTTATTCCACGTTTACCTACTTGTTATTTTAATATTACTTCAATGGGATTACTCATTGAGCGATATTATGATGAAGCCAAGCGCACGTTACACGAGATAGGCCGACGTTTAGGAGTAGCACAAAAAGATCAATGGTTAATCTCAGGTAAAATTCGTACCGAAGTGTTACAATTAGCTAATAGGCTAGGTTCGAATTTTATTCTGGCAAGCGCACAACAGATTCAAGAATTACAACGATCATTGTTCTTTAAAAATATTCAACAATATGCAGTAATCAGAAATGTGAACCAGATTAAGAAATTATAAGTGTTGAAGAGTGTCTCCTTGAGAAAGGACGTATGAGTCAATTGTTCCCGTATTAAATCCTCCCATTTAATACGGGAATTTTTTATATCTTCTTGAAAATACCCTCTAGCTTGCTTATAGTTCTGCCCATACCATCTTCTCTGGAGCAATTCATATGGAACAATCTAATGCTTTATATGCTCAATCAGGCGGTGTAACTGCGGTCATTAATGCAACAGCCTGTGGGGTAATCGAAATAGCTAGAAAAAATATCGCTAAAATAGGTAAACTCTATGCCGCACGCAATGGCATTATCGGTGCCTTAACAGAAGATTTAATCGACACTGGTTTAGAATCAGATGCCGATATTGCAGCATTACGGTATACGCCTGCAGGTGCTTTTGGCTCTTGTCGGCATAAATTAGGAACCATTGATAAACATCGTAAACAATATGAACGTTTAGTAGAAGTATTCTCTGCGCATCGTATTCGTTATTTTTTTTATAACGGTGGCGGGGATTCTCAAGATACAGCCTATAAAGTATCCCAAATTAGCCGGGAACTAAATTACCCTATAACTTGTATCGGCATTCCCAAAACCATCGATAATGATCTACCCTGCACCGATAATTCTCCAGGATTTGGTTCGGTTGCAAAATACGTTGCGGTCTCTATACGTGAAGCAGGAATGGATGTGGCTTCTATGTCGCTTACCTCTACAAAAGTATTTATTTTGGAAGTCATGGGAAGACACGCCGGCTGGATTGCTGCGGCAGGCGGTTTAGCAGCTGAAAAAGAAGGTGATTCCCCACATATTATCCTTTTTCCAGAAATTCCATTTCATACAGAGCATTTTTTAAAACGTGTTAAAGAATGTGTAAATAACTACGATCACTGTTCTATTGTTGTATCAGAAGGAGTTAAAAATCCAGATGGTACTTTTATTTCTGAGTCTGGTTTAGTCGATGCATTTGGGCATAAACAGCTAGGCGGTGTGGCTCCTGTCATCGCAAAACTAATCAAAGAAAATTTAGGGTATAAATATCATTGGGCACTTGCTGATTATTTACAACGCTCTGCACGTCACATTGCCTCAAAAACAGATGTTGAACAGGCTTATGCTTTGGGTAAAGCAGCTGTAGAGATGGCGCTTGCTGGTAAAAACGCAGTGATGCCAATTATTGTGCGTGAAAAAGGAAATAATTATCGCTGGACGATTGGGGAGGCACCATTAGAAAAAGTTGCTAATGTAGAAAAAAAAATGCCAAGAGAATTTATTACTGCAGATGGCTTCGGTATCACTGAAGCGGGTAGAGATTATTTGCAACCCTTAATTCAAGGAGAGGATTATCCTCCTTATCAAAAGGGATTACCCCTGTATGTCAAATTGAAAAACACGGCCGTTGCTAAGAAATTAAAAACAACATTTGAGATTGCATAATCTCTGATAGTTGGGAGAAGCGTTGGAAGGATAGTTATAAACCATCCCCTTCTAACCCACGTTTTTCTAAAATCTCACGCAATGTTTTTAAAGCATGCATTTGAATTTGTCGTACACGCTCGCGTGTTAACCCTACTGCTTGTCCTACTTCTTCTAAAGTTTGCCTATCATATCCACCCAAGCCAAAACGGCGACATAATACTTCACGGTGTTTTTCATTTAGCTCTAATAAACATTCTTCTAAACTATCATGTGTATATTGATTAACTAACAATTCGGCTGGATCCAGTGCATTTTTATCTGCGATAATTTCGATAAGCGGCTTTTGTGTAGCATTCTCACCAACCACTTGGGTATCCAATGAAATAACGTGTTCATTTAATTCCATCATTTGTTTCACATCATCAATGGATCGGTCTAAAGCTTTTGCAATTTCATTATAAGTAGGTTCATGTGATTGCTTTTTCATTAATTCGCGTGCGGTTCTTAAATAAAGATTTAGTTCTCTTAATATGTGAATCGGCAAACGTATCGTGCGCGTTTGATTCATAATGGCACGTTCGATGGTTTGTCGAATCCACCATGTGGCATAGGTTGAAAATCGGAAACCACGTTCTGGATCAAATTTTTCTACTGCGCGTAATAAACCTAAATTACCTTCCTCTATTAAATCCGAAAATTCTAACCCACGACTATAATACTTGCGCGCTATTTTCACGACCAACCGTAGATTGCTCTCTATCATTTTGCGTCGCGCAGCTTCATCACCTTTTAACGCTAACCTTCCATAATAAACTTCTTCTTCTGCTGATAAAAGTGGCGAAAAACCAATTTCTTTGAGATACATTTGAGTCGAATCAAATACTGTATGAGTATCTGATTCGTTTGTTTTGTTACTAGAATATTTAGATACAGGAATTTTTTTACCTGCACGTTGAGGTATACTACCTTCATCTTTATCGATCATCTCAACATCTAATGATTCATCTTTATCTTTCACAGATAGTATGCCCTCACTATGCGTTTTGCGTAAAGTATGTTGCCTTTTTTTACAACGCTTCACCATAGTAAATGCCTAACATCTTATTATACCAAAATTCATCCTACCTGTAAGGATTGCACCCAACCTGATAATTCATCTAAAACTTTATAATGAGTTAAATCAAGCTGTAAGGGTGTAACAGAAACATAGCCCGAATTTACTGCATAAAAATCAGTCCCAGGTCCTGCATCTTGCTCTGGCCCCGGTTGGCCAATCCAATAGATTTTTCTACCACGAGGATCGATTGCTTTAATCGTAGGTTCTGCTTTATGGCGTGTACCCAACCGGGTTACTTGTATTCCGTGTAATTCAGTAAATGGCAAATCTGGCACATTAACATTTAAAATCGTATCAAACGTTAACGGCGTTTCACGTAAACGCTCAACAAGAATTTTTGCGATTTGTGCAGCCGTATCGTAGTGATGACAACGAGGTCCTGCTAATGAAACCGCGATGGATGGTAATCCAAGAAAACGGCCTTCCGTTGCGGCCGCCACTGTTCCTGAATACAATACATCATCACTAAGATTAGATCCTTCATTAATACCTGAAACCACCATATCAGGGATATCTTTTAACAAACCAGTAACAGCAAGGTGAACACAATCTGTTGGTGTGCCATTGACACTATAAAAGCCATTGCTTGCAGTCACCACTCGTAAGGGATGCTCCAAACTAAGAGAGTTACTCACACCGCTTCGATTGCGGTCCGGAGCAACAACAGTCACATCGGCAATTTTACCTAACATGTTTGCAAGATGTGTTAAACCCGGTGCATGCACCCCATCATCATTACTAATTAAAATTTTCATATCAACCCTTTCAGATCAAGAAGCCCTGACAACTTGATAAAATATTTCGTCTTTTTTAATCATGCCCAATTCATTACGTGCTCGTGATTCAGCTGCATCTTGGCTGTTTTGCATGCGTTTTATTTGTAATAACAATTTTTCATTATGCAGTTTTAACTGATCATTAATAGCAAGTTGTTGCGTTAGCTTTTTTTTAGTGTATAACAAATCACGCATACCACCTGACTCGAACCATAAGTGATACTGAAAAAAAATCAATAACAATATCAATAACAACATGAATACATACAACCGAACATTGGTCATGGCCCATTACCAACTTTAAGCATAGGCGAGGGGAAGATAAATTTGGCATAGCTGCCTCGTGCTCCCAATTCTTCTTCAATACGCAATAATTGATTATACTTTGCTACTCGATCACTACGACAAAGTGATCCTGTTTTGATTTGACCCGCATTGGTCGCAACAGCAAGATCAGCAATTGTCGTATCTTCTGTCTCTCCTGAACGATGAGAAATAACCGTGTTATAATGTGCTCGTTTTGCAAGATGAATAGCAGCTAATGTTTCGGTTAATGTCCCAATTTGATTCAGCTTGATTAAAATGGCATTCGCTACATGTTGAGTGATGCCTTGTTGCAAAAGCTCCGTATTAGTAACAAACAAATCATCACCTACCAGTTGAATTTTGTTACCTAAACGATCTGTTAATTTTTTCCATCCTTCCCAATCTTGTTCAGCCATACCATCTTCTATGCTAATAATAGGATAATGTGTAACAAGTTTTTCTAGATAATGAACCAGTTCATCTGCAGTCAATATGCGTTTTTCACCAACCAAGTGATAATGTCCATCACGATACAATTCATTACTTGCTATATCTAAACCCAAACAAATATCTTTTTGTGGTTGATAACCAGCTTGAATAATGGCAGATAATATGAACTCAATTGCTGCTTCCTGATTCGGTAAATCAGGAGCAAAGCCACCTTCATCTCCCACATTGGTATGGTAATGTTTAGCTTTTAATAATTGTTTTAAGTGATGAAAAACTTCAGCGCCCGCACGCAATGCTTCTGCAAATGATGGCGCACCAATCGGTAAAATCATAAATTCTTGAAAATCTAAATTATTATCTGCATGCCGACCACCATTGATAATATTCATCATGGGAATAGGTAACAAATAATGAGTTTGCTTGCCAATATAATCATATAAAGGTTGTTTCAAGTAGCTAGCAGCTGCTTTAGCAGCAGCCAATGAGACAGCTAATAATGCATTTGCTCCGAATTTTTCTTTATTGCGTGTACCATCTAAAACGCGCATGGTATCGTCTAATTCTTGTTGTTTTATAACATCAAAACCCTTTAAAGCTTGAGATAATTCATGACGAATATAATGTAAGGCTTGCTGTACGCCTTTACCAAAATAACGTTTAGACGAGGTATCGCGTAGTTCTAATGCTTCACGTGATCCAATCGATGCGCCTGAAGGCACTGCTGCACGACCAATTTCACCTGTTGTTAAAATCACATCTGCTTCCACTGTTGGATAACCACGAGAATCCAAGATTTCACGCGCATTAATTGCTTTAATTGCCATCATGTATACTCCCTGAAACTGGTTTATATCTGCAAAACTTCTTTAATAAATGGTATCGTTAATCGTCGCTGTGCAGCTAAAGATGCTTTATCTAAAGCTTCTAGCGCAGCGAACAACGTATTCATATGTCGTGGACAATGTGTTAAAATATATTTTCCTACTTCCTCCGTTAACCCCATACCACGACGATGTGCGCGCATAATCAATGCAGCTAGTTTTTCTGCATCTGTCAATGGTTGTAGTGGATAAACAATTCCCCACGTCAATCGTGATACTAAATCTGGCAAATGAAGATGTATCGATTTCGGTAATGTATGCGCTGCGAATAGGATGCTGCCTCCAGAATCATAGGTACGATTAAATAAGTGAAAAACTGCTTCTTCCCATTCGTTGTGGTGAGCAATCACATCTAAATCATCCAAGCAAATTAATGATAACGTTTCTAGCCCATCTAATATTTCTGGAGAAAGTGTTAATAAATTGGCAAGCGGTAAATAGACAGAACTCAACTGTTGCTGAGATGCATCATGACACGCAGCTTGTAGAAGATGACTACATCCCTGCCCCCGACCACCACATAAAAAAATGATTCGTTCGCCTTGTTTTTTGACGAGTTTTTTTAGTTCAATCACAATTTCTGCGTTTTTTCCAAGATAAAAATTATCGAAAGTAGCTTCATCTTTTAAACTTAAACCTAAGGTTAATTGGGCAGACAAGTTCATGTATATCCCTACCCTAATGTGCCCATTCGTAAACCAACTGGTTTCCACTGCTTTCAGATGAGCTTGGAATGAGTCGCTTACCAATACTCGCATGTTGTTGAAACGTAACCAATGAACCCTGAATTAATACAGACAATTTAACACTATTACCCGATACTTGCAAAAGCTGCACCTGCGAAACAGGTGTCAGCTGCTTGAGATAGTGTATCAACTGAACTAAATCATCCCGCTGTGTAATATTCGTTACTTCTAACTTTAACCATATGGGTGAGGCATGATCAACCACTTTAACAGTGTATCGTTTGGATAACGTTTGTCCTACTTCTGAAATAACAGATGAAATAATATGTTTAGCTGTTATTCCAGAAATGGACCAATCCCACTGCTCACCGTTTAAAACGAATTGCCATTCACTTTCAAAACCATCATCATGTTGCTGTAAATGACCGATTAATAAAGCATCAGGTGCATATCGTTTACTGACATCCTTTAGTATAGGTAATGATTTTTCAATCACGTTATCAACAGAAATACGATTCATATCTTCAACATCCATCATCGGGAAAATAAATGGTAAACCAGTATTTTTAGCTTGCTGCTTCATGTAATCTAATATATTCATCGTTGATTCTTCATTACCAATAATCTCCCTCGTATCTTCTTTATCAGTAAAAGCAAGCCACACAAGAATTAAAGGCCTATTCTGACCCCAAGAAGAAATACCTGCTCGTTTTAATAGTCTATTCACATCATTAATATTATAATGAATCTGCAATAAATATTGCGATGCTGAAGTAGAAGGAATTTGATAACTAAATTCTTGTACGTAATACTCCGCTCTTTTTAAGTTTGAATGGATCAATGGATTCTTTTCAATTTGTGCATGACCACTCACTTTCATTAAAACTTGAAGAAAACCATCTTTAATAGCCTGCTCACGTTCATCACTTGCTTGTGAAGCAACTGCAATTTCAGCCTGATAAAGGCTAGAAACTTTAACTGCTAAGGCTAAATGAAAAGGGAAACAGATGAGAACAATCACCACTAACAACTTTTTCATAAAACATGAATCCTGGATTTACGTTGTTTGCCAGCCAATTTTAATCAAACCAGCCTAATTATATTATTTTATCACTTCCTTATGGCCTGCTACGAGAAGCAATGATAACATCACATATTTATCATCTTGTTTTAAAACGACAAATGACCAAGTTAAATGCATATCAACAAACTTATTCTTGCTTCATTGACATTCTCTTCTTAAGCATCAGCCTTGGTTGTCTATTTTTTATCCTGCTCGGTACTCGTCCATTATTCGTGCCCGATGAAGGCCGATACGCTGAAATTATCCGCGAAATGGTAAATTCAGGCAACTATATCACCCCTTATTTAAATGGGATTAAATATTTTGAAAAACCCAATTTATTCTATTGGTTAGGTTCACTAGCAGTTTATTTGAATGGGCTCAATCTTTGGTCAATTCGTGGTGTCAATGCCTTACTAGCTTTATTGGGTTGTTTGTTTACTTATTGGATTGCCTCTAAATGTTACGATCGTGCCACTGGATTATGTGCCGCTCTTATTTTAGGTACAAGCAGTTTGTACTTTGTAATGGCTCATATGATCAGCTTAGATTTAACTGTCACTTTTTTTATTACAACCTGCCTTTACACCTTTCTGCTTGGATACCAAGAATTATCGGCTGACAAACGCAACAACTATTTGTTCATCGCTGCCGCTTGTTCTGCACTCGCCGTATTAACCAAAGGCTTAATTGGCATTATTTTTCCGCTTATGGTGATCGGCCTCTCACTCACCTTCATCCGCAAATGGCGCGCGATAAAACAGTTGCCTCTTCTTTCTTGCATCGCGATTTTTCTCCTGATTACTATCCCCTGGCATGCACTCGTACAATGGTATAATCCAGAATTTTTTCATTTTTATTTTATTGAACAACATATTTTACGTTACATCACAACAACCGTCGGACATTATCAACCTGTTTGGTATTTTATTCCTATTTTAATCATCGGTTTTTTTCCTTGGGTAGTATTTCTGCCACAAACTATTACAACTTGTCTATCTTCATGGCGCATGCAGCATCATTCAACAGCAATATTTTTCTTAGTATGGGCAACCAGCATTTTTCTTTTTTTTTCTTTCTCTAAATCAAAATTAATTCCTTATATTTTGCCCCTCTTCCCACCTTTAGCTATTTTAGTAGCACGCTATCTTGTCCATCATCACACACATCGGCGGGGTATTAAAATCGGATATATTTTTTTAATTTTTTTCTCAATCGCTATTGCTTGTTTATTTTATTGGTATACAAAACACATCGTACTACCTTATCCAACAATGGCTGCTCTCTATCTTAATATTGCCGGAGCTTTATTAGTAATCGGCAGTGTTGTTTCTTATTTATGGATACAACACTCCCAAGTGACACTATCATTTATTACTATCCTTGTAACAATGTGGTTATTTTTATTAATCCTACTTGCTGCAACGCCTGCCATAGATACCCGCACGATTCAACCGCTCGCTTTTACTTTAAAACCATTATTACAGGCTCATGATGAAGTCATTACTTATAATCAATATTTCCAAGATTTACCGTTTTACCTTAAACAACGAGTAAGTATTTTAAATTGGCAAAATGAACTAAGTTTTGGTATGCGCTATCAACACACCAAACAGTGGATGATAAATGATGCCGACTTTTGGCAACGTTGGAATAGTAATCAACGTATTTTCGTTGTAATGAGTCTAGATGAGTATGCTCACTTTAAACAAAAACATCCTATTATCCAAGCTTACTTCATTGACAAAACAATTGCTAATATATTGATCAGTAACAAAAAAAGATCGTATAATGCTTGACTTACTTATGTATTGGGTTATAGTCAATAGGACGTTAACTTAATAGTTACGGAGGCTAACGCTAAACGGATATGTTAATCAAATCACAATTGATCAGTGAACTCGGCAAACATTTTCCTCACCTACCTGAAAAAGATATTGCTTTAGCTGTTAATCATATTATTGAACATATGAGCAACACCTTAAGTCAAGGTGGTCGCATCGAGATACGCGGATTTGGTAGCTTTAATTTGCATTTTCGTCCACCACGTCGTGCGCACAATCCTAAAACCGGGGAGAAGCTAGTCACCAATCCGAAATACGCTGTTCACTTTAAACCTGGCAAAGAATTGCGTGATAAGGTCAATGCGAATCGTCATATTCCTATCGAACCTATGACACAAGAAGAAATGGAAGACGAGACAGAATAAGCAAGCCCTCTTGCATTACTTTTCTTCAGCTACCTTCATAATCTCCGCGTAATATGCGGCGAATAATCTTGTTTATGCGGTGAATAAGGTTTATAATCTCCTTATAATAAGCGAAGATTATATGTATATCCATCAGCGCAAAGAGTGGCCAAACTTCATATGGGATCAGGCGATTATAGCGGATCTTCTTGCGGAGATACGTTACCTACAAGGGCGATTGCTAGGACAAATGAGTACGCTTGGATTTCAATTACGCGAAGAAGCCACACTACAAACATTAACACAAGACGTACTGAAAACAAGCGAAATTGAAGGCGAAATGCTCAATACCGAGCAAGTACGTTCTTCTATTGCTAAACGGCTAGGCCTTGATATTGGCGCCATCACACAAACTGATCGTCGTGTAGAAGGCGTTGTAGAAATCATGCTTGATGCCACCCGTCATTTTGATGCACCAATAACAAAAGATCGCCTATTTAGATGGCATACAGCTTTGTTTCCTGCTGGTAAAAGTGGTATCCAACGTATTGCTGTTGGTAGATGGCGCACGAAAGAGAGCAGCATCATGCAAGTGGTATCTGGACCCATCGGACGAGAGAAAATACATTTTGAAGCTCCAACCTATGATAGGCTAAAAAAAGAAATGGCTGCATTCATTAAGTGGTTTAATACTCCATCTAAAATAGATCTAGTCATTCAATCAGCTTTAGCACATTTTTGGTTTGTTACGATTCACCCATTCGATGATGGTAATGGACGCATTGCTCGTGCAATTTCCGATATGCTATTGGCACGCTCAGAACAAAGCAAACAACGTTTTTATAGCATGTCATCGCAAATACAACGTGAACGCAATGCTTATTATCATGTGCTTGAACACTGCCAAAAGGGATCGGTAGATATCACAGCCTGGATCGAGTGGTTTCTGAATTGTTTAAAACATGCGATATCTACATCTGATAAGATGCTTCAAAACATACTCATCAAGGCACGGTTTTGGACAATTCATACTGGGGAATCATTCAATGAACGACAACGCTCCATCCTCAATCGCTTGTTAGATGGATTTTATGGAAAACTTACTTCATCTAAATGGGCAAAACTAACAAAGTGTTCGCAAGACACTGCTTTAAGAGATATTAATGACTTATTAGAACGTCATATTTTGATAAAAGATGAGGCTCGCGGCAGAAGTACCAGCTACAAACTTAAGTAATTGGTAATGTTACACCTGTTTGCCCCTGATATTTCCCTTTGCGATCTTTATAAGAAGTTTCACATTCTTCATCAGACTCAAGAAAAAGCAGCTGCGCTACACCTTCATGAGCATAAATTTTTGCAGGGAGCGGTGTGGTATTAGAAAATTCTAGGGTGATATGACCTTCCCATTCTGGCTCAAGTGGTGTCACATTCACAATGATACCGCAACGCGCATAAGTAGATTTCCCTAAACAAATAACGATCACACTTCGAGGAATACGAAAATATTCCACGCTGCGTGCTAAGGCAAATGAATTGGGAGGAATAATACAAACATCTGATTTCACATCGACAAAACTTTGTGGAGCAAAATTTTTAGGATCTACAATAGCAGAATTAATGTTAGTAAAAATTTTAAATTCATCCGAACAACGCACATCATAACCATAACTCGACGTACCATGCGACACGATTTTATCTACACCATTATGACGCACTTGATTGTATTCAAATGGCACGATCATGTGATAAGTTTGCGCCATTTTACGAATCCATTTATCAGATTTAATACTCATTCCTCTACCCCCTCACCACTATTTTCGGGAATTTTGCCGAGTAATCTTTTGGTTGCAAAGCAAGTGTTGCAGCTGCTTTTCGCGCTATCTGATCAAACAATTTTGCATATTGGTGATCAGGTTCTGTTACAACTGGTGGTCGACCTTGATCGGTTGTTTCTCGTATTGAACTCGCTAAAGGAATAGACCCCAAAAAAGACAATGCATATTCTTGCGCTAATTTTCTACCTCCTCCTGTACCAAAAATGGCTTCTTCATGTCCGCATTGTGAGCAATGATAACTACTCATATTTTCAATGACGCCTAATAATGGCACATGAAGCTTGTTAAACATTTCGCATGCACGCCGCACATCTAATAAAGCAAGGTCTTGAGGAGTGGTAACAATCACAGCACAACTAACAGGAATTTTTTGGCATAGGGTTAATTGAATATCGCCCGTGCCAGGCGGTAAATCAACAATTAAATAATCCAATGCCTCCCAGCGGGTATCTTGCAATAATTGCTGTAATGCTTTACCAAGCATGGGTCCACGCCACACCATGGGGGTTTCCTGATCAATAAGATAACCGATAGACATCGATTGAATACCGTGTCGTTTAATCGGTAAGAGTGATTTCTCATGAAATACTGGTCGCTCAGCAACCACTCCTAACATGGCTGGTTGGCTTGGACCATAAATATCAGCATCTAATAAACCAACTTCTGCACCTTCCTTTGCAAGCGTAAGAGCAAGATTGACAGCTACCAAAGATTTACCCACACCACCTTTACCAGAACCTACTGCAATGATATTTTTTACATTAGCAAGGCGAGACATGCCTAACTTGCCCACATGCGCATCGATCTGTAATGATAGTTTAATATCTATTGTTCTACCTTGCGCTATTGGTTTTAGTAAAGCCGTTAAAGCAGCAAGCATATCCTCTTTTATACTAGCAAAAGGATAGCCTAATTTTATGTCAATCGTGATTTTATCTACTGTAACTTCAATATGCTGAATAGCGCGCGCAGTAAGCAAATCCATATCCAAATAAGGATCGTGATACTGTAAAAGTTTTGCTTCTATCTCTTGACGCACGTTATACTCTCTAAAACTAAGGAAAATTTGCTATACTGTAGCACTTTTTATGAAAGGCTCATAGGCTATCTCTTATGACAACAAAACGAAAAATCTTAGTAACCAGTGCCCTGCCCTATGCAAATGGTCCACTGCATTTAGGACACATGGTAGGCTATATTCAAGCTGACATATGGGTTCGATTACAAAAAATGCTAGGGCATGATTGTCTGTATGTTGGTGGTAGCGATAGCCATGGCACACCAATTATGATTCAAGCTGAAAAAATGGGCATCACTCCAGAAGACCTCATCAGGCAAATTCATTCGGAACAGAAACAAGATTTTGAAGATTTTATGATTGAGTTTGACAACTACTACACAACACACTCTGAAGAAAATCGTGAAATTGTAGAAACCATATTTAAACGACATTTGGCTAAAGGAAATATTAGCAAACGCACCATTAAACAATTGTTTGATCCTGAAAAAAAAATATTTTTACCTGATCGTTATATAAAAGGCGAATGTCCACACTGCGCTGCAAAAGATCAATATGGTGATAATTGCGAAGCGTGCGGTGGAACTTACACGCCAACAGAATTAAAAAACTATTACTCCATTTTATCAGGTAGTAAACCTATAGAAAAAGAATCTGAACATTATTTTTTTAAATTACAACATTATGAAAGTTTTTTAAAATCGTGGACTCATCATGGCCATCTACAAGCAGAAGTAACTAATAAATTAGATGAATGGTTTACAATTGGCTTGCGGGAATGGGACATCTCACGTGATGCTCCTTATTTCGGATTTATTATTCCAGGAGAAAAAGACAAATATTTTTATGTTTGGCTAGATGCGCCTATTGGTTACATGGCGAGCTTCAAAAATCTATGCAACAAAAAAAATATTAACTTTGATGACTACTGGAATCCTAATAGCTCCATTGAACTTTATCATTTTATTGGTAAAGATATTATTTACTTTCACGCTCTTTTTTGGCCAGCGATTCTCCATGGCGCGGATTTTCGTACGCCCACTGCCATTTTTGCCAATGGTTTTTTAACTATTGATGGGCAAAAAATGTCAAAATCGCGCGGAACATTTATTAAAGCACGAACCTATCTCCATCATTTACATCCTGAATATTTGCGCTATTACTT
>Ga0155613_1110_pt1 | contig 26831 bp, 20 predicted proteins | sample RifCSPhighO2_12_FD_107270 | JGI IMG/M metagenome (GOLD analysis project Ga0155613, IMG submission 107270) | Gammaproteobacteria bacterium RIFCSPHIGHO2_12_FULL_37_34
ATTTAAATGCATGGGGATCCAATGTAAAATTTACGGATAGCACCGCAAATATTGAAATTGATACCATTCTTGGAATACGCCAATCCATTGGTGATAACTTTACCTACGACATTAACATTGATCGTTATAATTACCCAGGCGCTTCCGCAACTGCTTATAATGAATTAAATACATTATTTAACTACCGATTTTTACAAGCCGGCGTGAGTTATTCTGGTAATGTTTATAATGCTCATACCTCGGGTCTTTATATCAATGGAGGAATCAATTATCAAATTCCGCAAAAATTTGTTTTTGATTTAAAAGATGTTAATTTAATTGCACTCATGGGGCGTTATAAATTAGGTGGCGCAGCTGGTAATAGTTATACAGATTATAATATTGCTCTCAACAAAAAGCTGAGTGATATTTATTCTTTGGGCTTTCAATGGGCATCAACGAACGGCCAAACAAGAAACCGCCCTTATGATAGGGATCTATTTATTGGCACTTTTTCAGCGAATTTTTAAAGTATCAAATGCCAATCACATCATTATGGTTAGAAGAACATCCATTTGAAATAAAAGATACTCTTTCTCGTTATTCAACAAAAAATTTTTTATTGAATAACGTATCGAAACAAGTTATTCATTCTTTCTGCAAAAAAAACAAGCTTTCTTGGCAAATGCTCATGCATGCTGGATGGGGACTACTATTAAATCGTTTCAGCTCTAGTGATCATGTTACATTTGGCTCAGGCGTTGCAACATCAAAAAATGGTTGCATCAAGCTTACCCGCCCTATTATTGCAATTCAATCTATTCTATCAACTAAATTTAACGTTAATCATTTTCTTAACCATATCAAATCAGAGCTAAGTAAAAAAAATATAGCTCCCCTAGCAACAGAGCAAATAAAATATTTATTGCTGATGAGAAGTAATAAAACAATAAAACCACAACTTCTTAATAGCAAATTATTCCCATTAATATTATTTATCAATAAAAACCCAACCAAAAATTTCTTAATTTACTACCATCCCGATATGTTTTCATTATCTAGTATTGAAAACATCGCTCATCATTTTCAAATTGTGTTGCAAGAAATGTTAATAGACCTTGACCAAAAAATTTGCCGAATAAATATTTTAACTAAAAACGAAAAACTTCTATTAGCAAACTGGGGTCATCCCAAACAACATACAACCATTCCCCTTTTATCTTTGTGCCCGCATGAGGCCTTTGCCCTACAAGCACAACAACATCCAAAACAAATTGCAATTCAATACGAACAACTTGTTATTACGTATGATAACCTTGATCAAGCCGCGAACTCTTTAGCCCAATTACTATTAAAAAAAGGAGTAAAAGGCGGTGATCGAATATCTGCATTAATGGATAGAACACCGACATTAATCATGGTGATGTTAGCCCTATTTAAAATCGGAGCTATTTTCGTACCTGTTAATCTTAAATATCCGAAAGAGCGAATTGAATATGTGCTAGATGATAGCCAAGCAAATTATGTTATCGCCAATCAGTTGGATCAAGTATCAGAGAAATATAGCAAAAAAGCATTACTTATCCCGGCAGACTATAACAAGTTCATTTCAAAAATTACCACTCATCACCCTTTACCTGCTGTTCATCCAAATCAAGTTGCTTACATTATTTATACATCCGGAACAACAGGAAATCCAAAAGGTGTCATGATCAAACATAAAAGTTTGATGAACTTAACCAACTGGTATCAAACGTGTTTTAAAATCACATCTCACGATCGAGCTTCTCAATTTGCCTCGCAAGGTTTCGACACTTTTTTTTGCGAAACCATTCCCTTTCTTGCTACCGGTGGTTGCATCTGCATCGTGGATGATCATACAAAATTAACGCCATCACAATTTTTCCCTTGGTTGCAAAAACAAAAAGTAACGATTTGCGATTTACCAACTGCCTACGCACAAATGTTATTTAACTTACCTTGGCCTAAACTTCCGCATTTACGTATAGTAAAAATTGGTGGAGAAAGTATCACGCATTATCCAGATCAACATTTTTCATTTGATATCTGGAATAGTTACGGGCCAACAGAAACAACAGTAGAAGCAACTTATGCAAAAATTCATGATGCTACTATTCCATTTGTTCATACTACAGCGCGCCTCAAAACACATCACCCACCACCCATTGGGAAACCAATTACTAACAGCAACATATATGTGGTTGATAAATATTTTCAACTTGTTCCAATCGGAATTGCTGGTGAATTATTAATTGGAGGCGATTGTCTTTCTTCAGGTTATTGGCATCGTGAAGATTTAACGAAAGAAAAATTTATCGACCGCTTTGATACTAAATTATATCGCACAGGTGATTTAGTGCGTTGGTTATCTGATGGCAATCTTGAATTCATCGGAAGAATAGATTATCAAGTTAAAATTCGCGGTTTCCGTATTGAACCGAGTGAAATAGAGGCTGCAATCAGCCTACACCCGGATGTCAATGAAGTGATTGTCATTGCAAAAGAAGATATCAGTGGAGAAAAATCATTAATCGCTTATGTGACACCAAATTTAGATAAGGAACGGTATTTGTATCAAGAACGCTGTTTACTATCTCTTTCCAATGATCAATTCATAGAAGCTATTACCGAAGATGTTTCTAAAAATGGTGTGGCATTATCTGGTATCTCAGAATCCATTACGAAAAATCAATTGATACGAATACACGTTAAGCTGCCTGGTCTCACAGAACTAAAAACATTAAATGGTCATGTCATTTGGCAGCAAGATAATCGTTGTGGTATTGCATTTGACTTAAATGATCATGAAAAATCCATTGTTGATAAAAGCATTAATTATTATCTTTCTACTCACAATATCATGGAAATGGTTTTAAGCGCCTCTGCAAAACGTAACCTGCGCAAAGCTTTACGTAAAAAATTACCAGAATACATGATACCTGCCGCTTTCATCACGCTCATGGAATTTCCTCTTACCTTTAGCGGTAAGATTGATGCAAAAGCACTGCCACCACCACAAGAATTTGAAAAATATTTTCAGAAAAAATTTGTTGCGCCACGCACTAAGACCGAAAAAAAACTAGTGGGGATTTGGAGTGAATTATTAAAACAAGCAACCATTAGCTTATCAGACAACTTCTTTGATTTGGGGGGCACATCACTTACTGCTGCGGAACTATCATCTACTATTTTAGAACAATTCCATATTTCTATTCCAACGCATATTTTGTTTGATTTACCTTATATTCCGATTCTTGGCGAATATATTGATACACAAGGCAAACACTATACTACCTCCTCTAGTATTCAAGAAGATATTAAACGTGATGCTACATTGCACGATTCTATACTACCAAGCAAACATATTTCTCCTCATTTATCTGATCCTGAAAATATTCTGCTAACAGGTGCTGGTGGCTTTCTTGGTGTTTACTTATTAAGAGAATTATTAATCCATACGCATGCTAAAATACACTGTATTATACGTAAAGGAGAATTTGAAACAGCAGCAAAACGATTATTCGCTACCATTGAAAAATTTAATTTAAAAGATGATATTTCATTATCCAATCGTCGTATTGTTGCTATTGCGGGTGACATTAGCCTTGATCATTTTGGTTTGCCTTCGGAGCATTATAATCATTTAATAGAAAAAGTCGATTTAATCTATCATTGCGGTGCACAAGTCAATATCATGACAGCTTATCACAAACTGCGCGGCAGCAATGTACAAGGTACAATTGAAACCATTAAGTTTGCGACTAAAAAAATCAATAAACCCATTCACTATATTTCCACCCTTTCTGCTGCTTATTTGAAAAATCAGGCAGGCCACCTTATTGAAGAATTTCCAACTCCCAAATACGAAAATTTGTTTGGGGGTTATGCTATTAGCAAATGGGCATCGGAACGTTTGCTCACTCAAGTAAAAGATCGGGGATTACCCATTGCCATTTATCGATCGGGTTATATAGCTGGACAATCTACAACAGGCATTACCAATCTCAATGATGCATTATTTATGTTAATGAAAGGATGTATTCAAATGGGATATGCACCCGATCTGAATGAAAAAATTACCTTGTTGCCAGTAGATTTTGTAAGCAATGCTGTTGTTCGTATTTCTTTAACTCGACCCGACCAACCTGCTGTGTATCATATTGATCACCCTACTGGCATATTATGGCAAGATTTAATAGCTTGGATAAATAATTATGGTTACCAGATCACCATCATCCCACTCAAGCATTGGCAACATCGATTGGCGAAAATTCCACATGATAACGCATTGTTTCCTTTTTTACCCTATTATCTTGCGATAAAAGAAAAACAATTATCGCCAAACGTTGATGTTAGTAAAACCCGTTTGGCATTAAAACAGCTGAATATAAATTACCCGGCTATTAATCATAAGTTGTTGATTACTTACTTTAATTTCTTTCGTCATACAAACTTTTTGCCTGATCCTAATACAATGCTTGGATTGACATAAAGAAGCGATATTAAGTATACTTTTCTCTTTTAAAATAATAGCAAAATTTGAGGGGTGAGCAGCTTATGTCTAATTCACGAGATTCTAATACAAATACTAATTCTAGCGCTAAGCGATCTAGAGAAGAAAAGATAAGTAGCGCAAATAAAAAGCCATGTATAGAGGATACCAACCATACCTCTACCCAATTAAACGAGATTACCTTGTTACCACCGGCGGCGCCAGAAAAAAACACTACGACTGAAGAAGAAGTAACTCAATTAAAGGTTGAGGTTAGAGATCTTAAAGATCGGGTTACCTTGCTTGAAAGAAGCCTCATGCACCTCTTAAATAGTCTTACAACAGCTTACCAGCAACAATCAATTAAAAAAAGTGTTCAGCCTATACAAAGTGCTCAACCTAAACCACAACCAAATATTCAACCTAAACCAACCAATTATTTACAAGAGCTAACCGTTCAAAACCTAATTCCAACACTCAACCAAGCAATCACTATGCTTTATTCTATCATAAAAGAAAGTACGCCAGAACAAGCAAAAGCTTTTATTTCTGAGAGGCCCTGCACCGGAATAGTCATTCATGAAAATGCATCGATTGAAACTATACAAGAGGTTGTGCGTACTAATAATATTCAATATGTACGTTTTAATACCAGACAAATCACAATAGAAATGATAAAAGCACTAAAAGAAAAATCTATTAGATTTGTTCGCCTCGATAACAACATAGATCAAGGTATACCCACCTTGCGTATGATCAGAATGCTTACCAATGTTGAAGCATTTATTATACCAAGCAATCTACAAAACACAATAGTAGAATCCTGTCTTCCCTCTGCTGCTAAATTTCTGATTTATACAGATAATATAAATATTACTCTTATAAAAAAAAATCAAAATAACATCATGCAACAAAGTTCAATAAATCAATCACAAAGTACTCAACCCAAACCAAGCTCACAACAGTTAGCAGTCGCCGCTCGACCACTATCAATAGATAGCAATCCTCAACCACTATTAATAAGTGGGCCAACAATGTTCCCTGCAAACTCAATTCAGAGAACGAGAACACAGACATCAGTTGGCCGGGGAACACCGCTAGGAATACCAGGGGGAACACCAGGAATTCAAGCGCGCCCGCCCACCTTCAACCGGCCACAACAAAAAGGTAACACGTAAACATAAATAACCATTTACAACAACATCCGCTGCAGCGCTTCTTCATCTAGCAGCTCCACATGAAGCGCTTTGGCTTTATCTAGTTTAGAACCTGGGTCTGCACCAACAACAACATAATTGGTTTTACTAGAAACACTACCCGCCACTTTAGCGCCAAGTTTTTCTAGCTTTTCCTTCGCTTCATCGCGTGTCATCGTACGCAATGTTCCTGTTAATACAAACGTTTTACCCAAAAATGGCAATGAGTGACTGATTTTCACATCCGGCCAATGCACCCCTGCTTTTAACAAACGATGAATCACATCCATATTACGTGATTCATCAAAAAAATGTGCGGCATGAGCAGCAACCACCGGTCCAATATCGAGAACCATTTGCAATTCTTCTTCGGTCGCTTTTTGTAAAGCTGACAATGTTTTAAAATGCATCGCTAATTGTTTGGCTGTTGCTTGCCCTACTTCACGAATACCAAGCGCATAAAGAAAACGATCGAAAGTGGTTGTTTTACTTTTTTCGATTTGAGTCAATAAATTTTGGGCAGATTTTTTTCCCATTCTTTCTAAATTTGCTAATTGATCTTCTGTTAAATGATAAATATCAGCAACATTCTTTAATAATTGATGATCAACCAATTGGTCCACTAATTTATCACCCAATCCTTCAATATCCATGGCTCGACGTGAAGCAAAATGTTTGATGGTCTCTTTACGCTGCGCGGGGCAAATCAATTCGCCCGTACAACGAGCAACTTTCTCATCTTCAACTTGTTCAATCATCGAATGACAAATCGGACAATGCTTCGGTAAGATAATTTTTTTTACTTGCATCGATCGCTTAACTAGCACCACACTCACCACTTCTGGAATAACATCACCAGCACGCCGAATGATGACAGTATCACCAATGTGAATGCCTTTACGCTTAATCTCATCCATATTATGTAAGGTGGCATTACTAATCGTCACACCACCTACATGAATAGGTTTCAATCGTGCAACCGGTGTCAACGCACCTGTCCTCCCCACTTGAAACTGAACGGCTTCAATGATGGTACTTGCTTCCTCAGCAGGAAATTTATGTGCAATAGCAAAACGTGGCGCACGCGTTACATAACCTAATTTTTCTTGCTCAGCAAGATGATTGACTTTATACACGACGCCATCAATTTCAAACAATAATTTGCTACGTTTATTAGCCATACGATGATAATAACGAAGACACTCCTCTACGCCATGTACCACTTCAATCAGTGGACTGACACGCAATCCCCACCCCATCAAGTTTTTTAAAATTTCACTGTGCTTGATTGGGAGTTTAACGCTCTCTGTGACACCCACACCATAACAAAATATTTCAAGTGGTCGCAAAGCAGTAATACGTGAATCCAGTTGTCGCAAACTGCCTGCCGCCGCATTACGTGGGTTAGCAAACGGCTTTTCATTTTGACGTTTGGCATGAGCATTTAATAATTGAAACCCTTTTAAAGGCATATACACTTCGCCACGCACCTCAAGAACACGAGGAATAGAATCACCGCGTAAATGCAAAGGTATCATTTTGATCGTTTTAATATTGTCAGTAATATCTTCACCGGTGGTACCATCCCCTCGGGTAGATGCGCGCACTAATATCCCTTTTTCGTAACGAATACTGACTGCCAAACCATCTAATTTTGGTTCACAACAATATTCAACGTTAGCATGCGTTTTTAAACGCTCTCGTATACGCTGATCAAAGGCAATCAAGTCTTCATCCGTAAATGCATTTTCAAGCGATAGCATAGGAATATCATGTTTCACCTCAGCAAAACTGCCAAGTGGAGCAGCACCAACACGCTGGGTAGGTGAATCTGGGGTAATCCATTCGGGGTGTTGATGTTCGAGTGTTTTTAAACGCTGAAATAGTTTGTCATATTCAGCATCGGAAATAATAGGGTTATCTAAAACATAATAATAATAATTATGTTCATCAATTCGTTGCCTCAATTGAATGATTTCTTTTTTAAGATCGGTCAGAGACATGCAACATCATGCCCCCGCAAGACTAATTGCTTTTTCAATATCAACGCTTACTAAGCGGGATACACCTGGTTCATTCATTGTTACACCAATTAAATGTTCAGCAATTTCGATTGTCAATTTGTTATGGCTAATAAAAACAAATTGTGTTTTATCCGTCATGGATTTCACTAATCGCGTAAAACGCAACACATTAGCATCATCGAGTGCTGCATCTACTTCGTCTAATAAACAAAACGGAGCTGGATTTAAATAAAAAATTGAAAAAATTAAAGCAATTGCAGTTAATGATTTTTCACCGCCTGATAAAAGATAAATAGAACTATTACGTTTACCTGGCGGACAGGCCATAGCCGTCACACCCGCTTCTAATAAATCATCGCTGGTTAATTCAAGATATGATTTTCCACCACCAAATACAGTTGGAAATAATTCTTGAAATCGATTATTTACTTGATCGAACGTTTCTTTAAAACGCGTTTTAGTTTCCTTATCAATTTTATGAATCGCGCCTTCTAATGTTGCTAACCCTGTGTTTAAATCTTCTAATTGTTTATCCAAATATTGTTTACGTTCCGAACAAGTTGTATATTCATCAACCGCTACCAAATTAATGGGGCCTAATCGATTAATACGTTGGACCACCTGATCTAGTTTTGCTTGCCATTCCTCTTGTGTACCTTCTTCTGGAAGATCTTTTAAAACCATCTCAAGCGTACATTCTGTTTCCTTCAGTTGCTCAATAATGGTATCTGATTTTACCTTAAAACCTTGCCATTCGACACGTAACAATTCTAGAGCAGCTTTTACTTTGTTGATTTCACGTTCAATGATTTGGCGTTTGTCTTCAACATTACGAAATTCTTGTTCCAGCGATTCCATCGCTACTCGAGCAGTATTTAATTCAATTTCAACGCTGACATGTTTATCTAATGCTCGCGATAAAGATTTTTTTAAAGTTTCCATTGGTGGTATAGAACTTAGTTCGCCTTGTAGCACAATTTTACGTTCATTAAGCGAATTCAATTGTGTTTGCAAGTGACTGATACTTTGTTGATGCGCTGTTTTTTGTGATTGAGCAGTTTGCAAACGAATTTCAAGAGAATGTGCCTCTTCGTTTTTGTTATGAAATGCTTCGCGTATGGTTTGCAATTGTTGGTGAGCTTTTTCACGCCCTTTCATTAATTCATCACGGCGTATAGCGTGCTGCTCTAATGCATCCTCCGCTTGCTGCAACTGTACACGAGATTGAGCAAGCTGCCGTTGCGCTTGTTTAAGTTGAGCTGTATGTTCTTCGTGGTTTTTAGCAAAATTCTCCAATTGAGATTTAAATTCTATCAGTTGTTCTTGTTTCATTTCTTGTTGCGCATTGATTTGTGCTAATTTCGCTTGTAGTTGGTTACATCCTTGTTGCAAATCATCACGTTGTAATTCGAGCGATTGTGCTTGTTCACGACGCTGAGTGATATTTTTATCTAATTGTTTCTGTGTGGATTGCAGTGTGGTAATACGTGTAACCAGTCGCTTTAATTCTTGTTCGCGTTGCAATATTCCTGCTGCCGGATTTTCTTCCCTATAAATTTTTATCCACGAACGATTCAACCATATACCATCTTGGGTAATAACAGATTCATGATCATCAAGTGATTCACATAAGGTTAAAGCATGTTGTAAAGTATCTGCCACGTACACATCAGAAATAAAAGTAAGTGTTTGCGGCGATTTAATTTTTTCAATTAAAAGCTTCCCTTTCTTGCTCTGTACCAATTTAGTATTTGCATCTGTTGCTAATACACACAAATTACCACGAGTAAAATCTGATAAATGTGAAACGACTTCCTCTATTTGATCCACACAAATTGCCTGGAGATAATGCCCTAGCACTTTTTCAACCGCCATTTCCCATCCTGGTTCTACTTCTAAATGCTGCGCTAAACGTGGTTTAGATGCTAATCCATGTTTGCTGATCCAACTTGCGGTAGACTGATTATCCTGATCGAGCGCCGTTTGTTGTAAAGCCTCTAAAGATGCTTGTTGGCCTAACAAACGTTGTAACTCACTGCGAACATTATCAAGATTATTTTGTGAATCGTGTTGTGCGGCTTGTAAAGTAGCCATCTCTTTACGTACTTCATCTAGCTGCTTCGTTTGAAATTCAAGCTGATCAGCAACATCATATGTTTCTTTAGTAAATCGCTCGATTTCTTCATTGAGCTCAGAAAAATGAAATCGATTTTGCTCTTGTTGCAACTGCTCTTGTTGCTTTTGAATAGACAAAATACGTTGTTCTAAATGTTGAATGTTCGTTTGCTCAACCTGAATGGTTTGCGAGGTCATCGCTGAAGTTTGATTAAATTCATCCCATTGACCTTGCATAGGTTGTAGAGCATCTTCTGCGATCGTTAATTTTTTTTGTAACGATGTTAATTCTTTTTCGGCTGAGGAAAATTTAGGTTCTAATTGTTGTATTTCACGTTCACGCTCGCTCGATTCATCTGTCACCTCATCTATTTGTGTTTTAATCGTGCGCCAATCATTTTCAGCTTGTTTAAGATCACTCTCCCATTGCTGTTGTCGCTCCTCCTGATGCAATACATCTTGCTCAATACGGGTAATCTCATTCCCTACGGCATAATAGCGACGTTGAACCTCCTGGAAAGCATCATGTACAACCCGTTGTTCATGTCGCAACTGTTCAATTTCTCGATCTGCCGTGCTTAACTCACTATTACGCGCTTCCAATGCTGTCTCTTCGCGTTTGATTTGCAAAGTTGCATTCACCATGCGCCTATCCAATTGTCGCCATTGAATAGCGTATGACTCGGCTTTTATAACACGTTCTTGTTGTTTAAGTGTTTTAAATTTTTCAGCTACATTAGCTTGATATTTAAGATGACTTAATTGTTTTTCTAATTCAGTCCGTAAATCATTGACTCGCGCTAGATTTTCTTTGGTATGTTGAATACGCAACTCTGTTTCGTGACGACGTTCTTTATATTTGGAAATACCGGCTGCTTCTTCTAAATAAGTACGTAATTCTTCCGGCTTCGCTTCAATAATGCGATTGATCATGTTTTGACCAATTATAGAATAACTTCGTGGGCCCAAACCCGTTCCTAAAAAAATATCTACCACATCGCGCTTGCGGCAGCGGACTCCATTTAAATAATAAGTAGAATCAGAATCCCGATTAAGCATGCGTTTTACAGATATTTCAGCAAATTTGGCATATTCGCCACCAACACTACCATCCGTATTATCAAAAATCAGCTCAACGGATGCTTGCCCTACTGGTTTGCGTACGTTAGACCCATTAAAAATAACGTCTATGAGCGCTTCCCCTCGCAAATATTTAGGAGAGTTTTCACCCATCACCCAAATCACTGCATCGATGATATTGGATTTTCCACATCCATTCGGACCAACAATAGCAACTAACTGACTAGGCAATTGAATGGTTGTCGGATCAACAAAGGATTTAAACCCTGAAAGTTTGATCTTAGAAAGCTGCATGATTTATTCCATTCCCTCAAAATAATGTGATATATTATGCCATTAATTGCTTAAGATGTATTCATCATTTACACCACTATTCTAAATCGATTAAGCTTATAAAATGATAACTCCCATTTCTCAGCAAAAACCATGGTTGCCCTATTTGGTTGCTGGCATCGGTATAGTTATCTCGTTTCTCTTATGGCACTTTATCTTATGGCACCATATTGAAGCTTATCTGGACGCATTGCTTCCTTATAAATCCTATTTATCTTGGTTGATGTTATTATTAGGTGTGAGCTTTTCAATTTTAGCAGGCGCAATCATCCGTATCATTCAATTAGATTATGAACGCACTGCTTTATTAAACCAGATGCAAACGATGCTTAAAAAAGAGATTGCTGAACGTATGCTTGCAGAAGAAAGCAAGCAAAAACTTGAAGTTGCTCTTCTGCAAGGGCAAAAATTACAAGCAATCGGCACATTGGCAGGTGGTATCGCGCATGATTTCAATAATATTTTATATGCTATTATTGGTTACACAGAAATGCTGAGAGAAGATGAGGATGTAAATTCGTTAAAATACAATAACTTAGGAAGAGTTTTGGAGGCAACTCAGCGTGGGCGCGAATTAATCGCCCGCATTCTTGCTTTTAGTCGCAAGCAACATCATGAATTCGATATGATTGATCTTAATCACACTATCGAAACCGCGCTTTCCCTATTAAAACCAACCATACCAGCTAGTGTAATGGTTCAATTTGAATCAAGTAAGGATATTTCTATTGTTGGTAATCAAACTCAAATTCATCAAGTATTAGTTAATATTATCAATAACGCAGTAGATGCTATGGAAGGAGAAGGCACCATCACCATTCATACTACTCATCTTCCACCTGATGATCCTTTATTAAAACAATTGACAAAAACAAGTATTCAGAAATATTGTAAACTTGAAATAAGCGATACTGGACATGGTATGGATCAAGCTACAATGGAGCGCGCCTTTGAACCATTTTTTACGACGAAAGAAGTGGGCAAAGGCTCCGGTTTAGGACTTTCTATTGTGCACTCCATTATAAAAGAACACAAAGGTGAAATTTTATTAAATAGCCAACTGGGACACGGCACAACATTCACTATTTTACTACCTGAATGTTTATCCTAAAGGAGTTGTTATGGCAAAAATTTTGCTTGTAGAAGATGATGATTTAGTAAGAGACATGTTAACACAGGTATTGCAACGCGCCTCGCATACCGTGCTTTGTGCCACCAATGGTGAAGAAGCAACTCACTATTTGCAAAAAGAAAAACCCGATCTTATGGTCACTGACATTATCATGCCAAAAAAAAGTGGTATCACGCTTATTTCGGAAGTAAAAAATCGTCATCCTAATTTAGAAATCATTGCTATTTCGGGTGGCGGTCGTCTGGATCCTACTGGTTATTTAGATTTATCTGAATCACTTGGTGCATCTGTATCTTTTGAAAAACCAATTGATAATACTGCTTTACTCATGGCTATCGATTTATTGTTGCATAGTAAAAAAGAAAAAGTGGGGAATTAGAAATGCGAATAGATTGAAATGCAAGATTTCATCCCATCCAATAACGTTTATGTTGTATTCGATATAATTCTGGTTGCAAACAAGCATCACTAGCATCACATTTAATTTGTATCGCACCACTTTCTACTGAATTAAATTGCCGCGCACCAATCGCATGATATGCTTCCATAACACTCTTGTGTGGAAAATGGTAACGATTACGATAACCCATCGCATACAAAACAATTGTTGGATGTACCGCATCGATGAACTGTTTTAATCCTGATGTTTTACTACCATGATGTGGCGCAATAAGTATCGTGCTTGCTAATCGTTGTTCGTCTGTATTGATTAGTATGTGCTCAGCAAACTTTTCAATATCACCTGTCAATAATACACTTTGTTTACCATTGTCAATGCGGAGCACGCAAGAACTATCGTTTCCTAAATTTAATTGTGCTTGTGAAGGGTAGAGAAAAGAAAAACGTACACCATCCCATTGCCAAGTATCCCCACGCAAGCAATAATCAGCAGTAACTGGTAAAATGCGATCAACAACACTAGTTGCAATAGATACAACAGGGAAACTTTGTAAAATAGTTTGTGATCCACCAATATGATCATTATCTCCATGGCTAATCACCAGTTTATCAATTTTTTTGATATGATTTGCTCGTAAATAAGGCAACACAATACGTTCACCCATATCATTTCCTTCACTCCATTTTGCACCGGTATCATAAATCAATGTATGAGATTTAGTTTGTACAACTACCGAGAGTCCCTGCCCAACATCTAATACTGTTACCCAAAAATGATGCGTAGCCGGTCGATTCGGCTGAAAAAAAATGAGTGGCATCAACCAAAACAATCCTAACCATCGTCCTGGAAACCCTGCTGGCAATAGTAGAAGCAACATAGCAATAACAGCGCTTACTGCTACCCAGCTATTCGTAATAGACTGGTGCCAAATTGCAACAGGCAATTCTGATAACCACGTTAACATTATCCATAAAACAGAGAGACTTTTGTCTGCGACAAATAATAGTAAAACACCGAACGATGGCAAGATCATAACGAATAAACTGCCTAACAAACAAAAAGGCAGAATGAAAAAAGTAAGCCACGGAATAGCAATGGTATTGGCTATAAATGAGAGCATAGAACATTCTTGAAATAAAACTAAAGTAAATGGAATTAAACCAAAACCAATGACCCATTGTACTCTTCCAAAACGCCACCACCATCCTGTTGGTGCGAGTCGTCCCCCCATACCATAAATAATCAAAGCAATGGTTCCAAAAGAAAGCCAAAAACTATCGGTTAATACTTGGAGTGGATTAAATAGTAAAACCATCAATAATGCACATGACCAAACATGCCAAGCGTTTATTTTTAATCGCCATAATAAAGTAAAAATAAAAATACTCAGCATGATACAAGCACGCTGTGTTGGCAGAGAAAAGCCAGCCAATGCGCTATAAAAAATGGCGGCGCAACATGCTAGAATCGCTCCTGCATGCTGTGCTGGTAACCACAACAGAAGTCGTGGAATACGCCGCCACATCCATGATCCAAACATATGCATGAATCCAGCAACCAAACCAATATGCAACCCAGCAACTGCCATTAAATGATTGGTACCTGTGCGTCTTAGCACCTGCCACTCTGTTTGAGGGATCTGACTGCGTTCTCCAATAATTAATGCTTTTAGCCACACGGATGTGGCTGATTGCGGTAAATAATTATTTAATTTTTTTTGTAATTGTTGACGTAAAAAATGAATAGGATACCGGTAAGGATGATGGGAAAGTAGCTCCTGATTGGATAAGAGAGAATGCTCAGAAATCACATACCCTGTTGCGCGTATACCATTATGTAGCGCCCACATTTCATAATCAAAACCACCGGGATTTTGCATACCATGAATACGTTTTAGCTTGACGAATAAATGCCATTTATCACCTACTTGTAAATCGCGTAATGGTTGTTGCCAAGAAAGTTGAATGAAGGTTTGATGATGAAGAACCGTATGATTCCATTTCAATGTATGTAATTCAAATAAAAAATGGGTTTGCTGATTACTGATAACAGGTAGAGCAGCAATATAACCGGTTACTTCTATTCGTTTACCTGCATATTCCTGAGGTACTATCCAAGATAAAATGGCACTCGCATACCAAACACTAAAAGCAAACCCTAGTACACATGCAAACGTCATCCATCTCCATTTTTTATTAACGCCAATAGAATAGAATCCTAATTCAAATAAAATGCTCAAAACCACTATTGTTAAGATAGCAAATAGAGAGGGTAAATGCGCAAACAATTGTAAAAATAAATCGCCTAATAAAAAAGCTATCGTAAATAAAATCATGAGAATCCACAGAGGAGTTTAAATAAGAACGCGAGTATTACTCAGCAATCAGCCTGCCATCTTCAATTCGAAGTACGCGCTGTGCGCATTTAGCAACTAAAGGATCATGTGTCACCATCACAACACTCGTTTGTCTTGCTTGTTGTAATTCAAAAAATAATTGTAAAACTTTCTCAGCATTATGTGGATCTAGATTACCTGTTGGTTCATCGGCAAGTACACATACTGGTTCAGCAACTAAAGCACGTGCAATCGCTACACGTTGGCGTTCACCACCAGAGAGTTGCCCTAGACGATGTTGTAAACGATGTTGCAAACCAACTTGCTCTAATAAATGGGTGGCTTTCGCAACCATTACTTTCAGATCAAGTTCTCCACGAATTAATAAAGGCATACTTACATTTTCTAATGCGGAAAATTCTGGTAATAAATGATGGAATTGATAAACAAATCCTAAATATTGATTGCGCGCACGGCATTTTTCTGCCTCAGATAATTGATGAATATTTTTACCGTTTAAGATAACAGTACCTTCTGTTGGGCGATCTAATCCACCTAATAAATGCAAAAAAGTACTTTTCCCAGAACCCGATGCGCCCACAATAGCTATCATCTCTGAAGCATGAACAGTCAAATCCATTTGTTTTAAAACTTCAATTTTTGTTGCACCATCCAAATAGGTTTTAGCCAGGCCCTTGCACATTAAAACAGGATTACTCATAACGCAATGACTCCACAGGATCCATTTTAGATGCACGCCAAGCTGGATAAACCGTTGCAACCAAACTAAGCAATAAGGATACGACACTAATTTTTAGTATATCTTGCCATTCGATTTCTGATGGGAGATAGTCAACAAAATAAACACTGGAAGATAAAAATTGCACGCGAAAAATTTGCTCAATCCAGTTAACAATGTCTGTTACATTCCATGCTAATAATAAGCCTCCCATCACACCAAATAGTGTACCAAATACACCTATTAATCCCCCTTGAATGATAAAGATATTCATCACCATTTGTGGTGTAGCACCAAATGTACGTAAGATAGCAATATCCGATTGCTTTTCATTGACAACCATCACTAAAGTTGATACCAAATTAAATGCAGCGACAGCAATAATGAGTAACAAAATAAAAAACATCATGGTTTTTTCTAATTTTACCGCATGAAAAAATTCACCAAACTGATCTGCCCACGTCGTGATACTAGCTGTTTGAGTGAGTTGACTTGCCAAGTTGGCGGCTACACGCTGCGCAGCATACACATCTTTGATATTGAGATGAAGCCCTGTCACATCTTGTCCCAATCCTAATAGTTTTTGTGCATCATCTAAATGAATAAAGCCTAATCCAGCATCAAAACCAAAACCGCTTCCTGCACGAAATATACCTACTACGGTGAAGCGTTTGAACCTTGGCATCACCCCTGCTGGAGATAAAGAAACCTGCGGAGTAATAACCGTGATTTTATCTCCTATTTCAGCGCGCAAACGATCAGATAAATTTTCACCTAATATAATTCCAAATTGTCTTGATTGAAGGTTCATTAAATTTCCCTTCACTATTTTATCAGCTAATGCTGATACATGTTTTTCTTCATCCGGCAAAATACCATTCACTAGTGCCGGCTGAACCGACCCACCATAACTCAATAATACTTCTCCTGTTGCAAACGGCGCTGAAGCCGTTATCTCTGGAAAACTCATGATGATTTTTTGCAAATCTTGCCAGCCTCTTATATAGCCATTGATGCTGCTCACCGTGATAGGTGGTACCATGCTAAATACCCGATTTTTAATTTCGCGATCAAATCCATTCATCACGGATAATACCGTAATTAAAACAGCGACACCTAAGGCAATTCCAATCATAGAAACAATAGAAATAAATGAAATAAAATGATTGCGGCGTTTAGCACGTGTATAGCGCAACCCAATAAAAAGAGCGGCTGATTTAAACATGTGGTCTCACAGCCCCTGTAAATAAAGAGAAAAAATTATTAGACGTTTGCCGAGCAAACTCATCAATCGATATACCACGTAACGTTGCAAGATAGTCTGCTGTATGTCGAATATATGCAGGTTCATTGGGTTTACCTCGATAAGGCTCGGGTGCAAGATAAGGCGCATCCGTTTCTATGAGCATGCGATGAAGTGGCACTTGTTTTGCGACCTCTTGCACAGAGTGTGCATTTTTAAATGTAACCACACCAGAAAATGAAATATAAAAACCCATGTCTAATGCTTGTTTTGCCATTGGCCAATCTTCAGTAAAACAATGCATCACCCCTCCCACCTCATTAGCTCTTTCTTCTTGCATGATAGATATTGTATCGTCTTTTGCTTGACGTGTATGCACAATCAACGGTTTGTTTAATTGTTTGGCAACACGAATATGCGTTCGAAAACGTTCCTGTTGCCAGGTAAGGTCACCTGTAGATCGGAAATAGTCCAACCCCGTTTCACCAATTGCAATCACAGAGGCTTCATTACCCCATCTAAGTAAAGTTGCAACATCCATTTCTTCATCTCGCTCATTGGGATGCACGCCAACAGATAAACCAATAGATGGATACGTATGACTGATACGAGCGATCACTGGAAAATCTCGCATATTCACACTTACATTTAAAATATAATGAACACCTTGAACACGAGCGCGCTCTATAACCGGCTGCAAACTATTTCCATCTGCTGTTAGATCGAGCATATGCAAGTGGCAATGCGAATCGACAAGAACAATCATGTGTCGCCTCACGTAATCAGGTTAGTCTAAAATGATTTACATCTCCTAACAACAATAATTTTGAAGATGGTTTTTTATATAATGATAAATGAATTTTTAATCCTATCAACGCATGTTCTCTTAGTTTACAAACAGAAGAAAGCATATCCTGTTTCTTTCGATATGTAATAAAAAAACGATGCGTGTGTAGTTTTTTATTCACTTGATAGTTCAACTTAAAAAAATCTTGATATAACACACGAGCTGATTTAAAAAATACAAACGAATAATTATGGTCATCTTGATACTGTTGAAATACATTTATTCCACCTGGCAAAGCAAGCATCGCTTTTATTTGCTTAGGTGCTGAAAAAAAACATCTCGCCAGCGAGATGCCTTCCTTCATGGTTTTATCCATGGTTGAAAAATCAAAAAAACGTAAGATATGAAAAATGATTTCAAGTGGTAATAACTTAAAATAAGATGAAGATCGCAAATTTTGGTTATCCATTACCAATAAAGTCAGTAAATTTATAAATTCATTTCTTGCTTGGTGGATGAGTGATAAATATTGTACTTCTAATCTTAATATCGAAATATTAACCCGCCCAAGGACATATTCGCTATCTGCTAATTCTTTTTCGATTACACCAAACGACTGAATGGTGTTCCTAATTGAAGGATGGTACCCATACATAATCTGAAAAATATTTTTATTGTTTTGATCTCGATAATCCGCTCCCTCGCCATATTGAATAAGCGATAAAATAGTATAAATAGTGGTGAGAGATAATTTTTCTGATTGTTCAGCAGATGTGATCAAGCATGCAATAACATGTTTGCCTTTTTCTTTATCTTGCAAGTATGCATGCCGGGGAGAAGGATGAACGCCGAGTGCTAAAGCAAGAGGAATATATTGATCAATCATACGTGGTTGATATAACGAAATACTGTGCAAAAGATCAAGATGATTCATATAATCATCCACGGAATAGGGATCGATACCAAAATGGATAAGGACGGGAATGCAATCTGGATGTTTTTTTACGACATGGGTACGAAGCGATAAACGTAACGTATACCCTGCTTGTTGCACAAGCTGCTGCGCGATTTCTTTAGGGAAAATCATCATCACATGAAATAATAGTTCAGATTTATATAACAAGCGATTATATAATTCAGAACTATTTAATACTTTTTGTAAAAAGCGATCAACATATGCCGAAGAAAAAGAATTCACCACATACGCGAGATGGTCAATGTAAGGAATAAGACGATCGAACACTTGGGGTTTATTTAAAATAAATGCTATCATACGATCAGCAAATATTTCTGGCACACAAGATATTGCGATATGAAAAACTCGAATATCAGTAAACAAACGATCAAACGCTTCATCATGAGTGAATAAATAGAATTCTATTTCTTTCGCATATGAATCTGGAAATTCACGCATCACCAACGACCAGTCTTCAATATCATCAACTAAACGGCGAAATTGCTTATCAGTAAGCAATCGTCGAACAAGCTCTGGGATATACTGTTTAGGAAAGTGAAGCACTGCAAAAGTAAACGCAAAAATATTTGGAAAATAAAATTTGAATTTATCATCGTCAGTAAGTAAATCCTGAATATTTTCTTTTATTTTGTATTCAGGCAATTGAAGAAGATCTAGAATTTTGTTTTTATATTTTATTCTTTCATTCTCATCATCTGGTATCATGATGATCGTTGCCCCATTTTCCATCGTATGAAGACAGACTCAACCATTAATTGTTTATTAAAATGTACGCCTTGACAAAGGCGCTTACGCAATTCCAATAAATACAACATCAATGCTGTGTTGTGACTCACAACTGTGCTCTTTCTTAATTCTATCAGTTGTTTCGTGTAATCTTTATTAATAATAATATTTGTCTCTCCACTTAATTGCAAACGCAACAAATCAGTTATCCAACTTAAACAAAAATCTACTATTTGCAAAGCATGCTGATCTTGCATCATCGCTGCTCTATGTAAAGGATCATCAGATAAATAAAAAGCCTCAAAAATCTGTTGTCGTAATGATAACAGATTCCCTGTAAGCAATTTAAGTGCAGCCAGTGGTGCGCCATGCGCTATTTCCAATAACCATTCTGGACGAATATTGTTATCCTTATCTTTTAGTTGAGCGCACAACCATTGCAGTGCTTGTTCTTGTGGTGGACGCGGAAAGGTCAATAGTTGACACCGACTACGAATAGTTGCAAGCAATCGTTCATTTTGATGACTAATGAGTAAGATGAGCGACCCGGGGGACGGTTCTTCTAGTGTTTTAAGCAACGCATGAGCAGCATAGAGATTCATTTGATCAGCAAACCGAATGATAACTATTTTATTTTTCCCTTGCAAAGAAGACTGATTGATAAAATCACTGACTTCACGAATTTGATCGATCACGATAGCGCCATCTGCTTGTACTGGTTCAACCCGTAACACATCAGGATGTACATTAGTCATCACTAAATGACATGCATGACACCTATTACAACTTTCTTGTTGAGAGACATGGTTGTTTTGCTCACACAAGATGGTTTGAGCAATATGATCAGCAAATTGGGTTTTACCTATTCCTAAAAGACCTGATAATAACAAAGCATGCGGCAGGCGGTTATCACATTTCATGCGCCATAATTGCTGCCACTGTTTCTGTTGCCAAGCATAAATCATATTGTTCTCATTATTTCTCAGTACACGACAAAATTTCCATTGACCCTTCGAGACGATCGATTTTGTTTCCGATCGTGCTGAGGGTCGCGCACAGCGCGACGTCTCGAAGCACGATCGGAAACAAAATCGATCTCCTCAGGGCAAACGGAAATTTTGTCGTGTACTGAGTCATTATTTATAGAGAATGTTCATTGAACATTCTCTATAAATTCATTCAATATACTACGCATTTGATCTTCAACCATAAATAGCGGCTGGCCTGCATCGATGAGCTTGATGCGCTTTGGATCTTGCTTTGCTCGAACTAAATAGGCCTGTCGCACGCGAATAAAAAAATCCATTTTTTCTTGTTCTATTCTGTCTTTATCTGTACCACGTTTTTCAGCACGTTCAAACCCCTTTTGCGGATCAATATCGAGTAATAAAGTCAAATCAGGATACACATCACCTACTATCCATTGATCGAGTAGTTTAATATATTTAGAATCAATTTTTCTTCCCCCACCTTGGTAGGCGTAACTTGCATCAAGAAAGCGATCGGATGCTACCCATTGACCAGCTGTTAGCGCTGGGACAATACGTTTTTTCATATGTTGAGCGCGTGCAGCAAACATTAATAATAGTTCTGTTTCCGGTTCCATCTCTTCATAACTCATAGGATGCAGCAAAAGATTGCGAATGTGCTCCGCAAGCTCTGTGCCACCTGGTTCACGTGTCCAAATCACATTAATGTTGGATTGCTGGAGATGGTTTTTTATAAATTGCACAGCGGTACTTTTGCCAGCGCCTTCTGTACCCTCAATGGTGATAAATTTACCTGGTAACATAGATGTCCTTTTTTGTTAAATTTTACTGGAACTTTATCAATCTACTAATCATAGTTCTCACGAGAACTTCATTAAAATAACCATGACGACGTTTAATCGCCACAGCACTAGCTGCTTGATGAGCAGACAAGGTTTCAGAAAATTGATGCCCTTCTCTACCCCATGCCACAAAATAATAATAGCGATGTTGCGCGGGATGTAAAGCAGCATCAATAGATGCCATACTCGGTATAGCAATAGGAGTGGGTGGTAATCCTTTATGGATATAAGTATTGTATGGCGTATCTTGTAATAAATCGTTTTTATTGAGTACGCCTTGATAACGCTCCCCCATGCCATAAATCACAGTTGGATCAATTTGTAAGAGCATATTTTTTTTAAGACGATTCACAATCACACCAGCAATAATCGGGCGCTCACGATCTAAATGAGTTTCTTTTTCAATTAAAGAAGCAACAATTAACGCTTGATAAGCATCTTGATAAGGTAATCCTGTTGTGCGTTGTTGCCATGCATCCGCCAGTCTTTTTTGCATGTCATGAATGGCTCGTTGTAAAATAGTAAAATCAGACAATCCACGTGTATAGTAGTACGTATCAGGAAAAAATATCCCTTCAGGATGCCGTTTAGGATAACCTAAACGCCGTATCGCTTGTTTGTCATTAAAAGAAGCCAATTGATGCTCCAATCCTTCTGCTTGTAATAATGCATCACGTAATTGCTTAAACGTCCACCCGGGAACAATAGTGAAAGGTCGTTGAAAAAAGCCTATTCCATTAGTCACTTGTCGCCAAACTGATATAGCTGATGAGCGGGGTGGAAAATAATATTCCCCCGTTTTTAAATAGGTTTTCGCCTTGATGTGAGCATAAACTGAAAATAAAAACGGAAAGCGAATCACACCACGTTTGGACAAATCAGCAATAAGAGCACTTTTAGATGTTCCTGGCTTTAGATAAAAAACCATTCCACTTTGTTTCGAAACAGAAGGAGCAAAAAGATTAAATAGCCATACGCCAGTAAAAATGAAGAATAAAAAAACAATCAAGAGAAATGAATATTTTTTCATATCTTTCGAAAAATCAATGTTCCATTCGTACCACCAAACCCAAATGAATTTGATAAGGCAATACTAATGGGCATCGATTGTGCATGATTTGGCACAAAATTCAAATCGCATCCTTCACTAGGATGTTCTAAATTAATCGTAGGCGGAGCAACTTGATCACGTATCGCCAAAATACAAAAAATAGCTTCGATCGCACCTGCCGCACCCAATAAATGACCTATCATTGATTTTGTTGAGCTCACTGCTAAACGATAAGCATGATCTCCAAAGCTACGTTTGATTCCCAATACTTCAAGCTCATCACCTGCTGGTGTAGATGTGCCATGCGCATTGATATAAGCAACTTTTTCTGGAGAAATACCTGCATCAGCAAGTGCAGCATTCATCGCAGCCGCACCTCCTTTTCCTTCAGGATCAGGGGAAGTCATGTGGTATGCATCAGCACTCATACCAAAACCAATTAATTCGGCATATAGTTTTGCGCCGCGCGCTTTGGCATGTTCATATTCTTCTAACACTAACATACCTGCGCCATCCCCTAATACAAAACCATCGCGGTCTTTATCCCACGGTCGACTCGCTTTTTCAGGTGCATCATTACGCGTAGAAAGTGCTCGCATTGCTGCAAAACCAGCAATGCCTAATTTGGTTGTTGCCATCTCCGATGCACCAGCGACCATTACATCAGCATCACCATAAACAATTGATCGAGCCGCAAAACCAATATTATGTGTGCCTGTCGTGCACGCAGATACTAAAGCGATATTAGGACCTTTCATACCAAATTGGATAGAAAGATTACCAGCAACCATATTAATTAAAGCTCCAGGAATAAAAAAAGGGGAAATACGTCGCGGGCCTGATTCTAATAAAGTTGCATGATATTTTTCGATAAATGGTAACCCACCGATTCCAGAACCAATAGCTAAACCAATGCGATAAGCATTTGACTCTAACACTTGAATACCAGAATCTTGAATCGCTTGTATGGCTGCTGCCATGCCATATTGAATGAAATAATCACGTTTTCGTGCTTCTTTTTCTGGCATATAAGGGTTTGCATCGAATTGTTTCACTCGACTGCAAATGCGACAACTTAAGTCAGCAGCATCAAAATGATCAATTAACGCTATACCACTTTTACCAGCAACAATAGCTTGCCAAGTAGCTTCTACGGTATGACCCAACGAAGTCACCATTCCTATACCAGTTATGACTACACGACGTTTATTCAAAACAAAATCCTCAGGTTTTTACCCATACACCCTAAACAAACGAAGATTCTCGAAGATTACAGCACAAATTAACCTCAGTACACGACAAAATTTCCGTTTGCCCTGAGGAGATCGATTTTGTTTCCGATCGTGCTGAGGGTCGCGCGTAGCGCGACGTCTCGAAGCACGATCGGAAACAAAATCGATCTCCTCAGGGCAAACGGAAATTTTGTCGTGTACTGAGCAAATTAACTTTCTTTAGTTTCTTTTTCCGTACGATTGACAATATAGCTAACAGCATCTTTAATCGTAATGATTTTTTCTGCATCCTCATCAGGAATTTCTGTTTCAAATTCTTCTTCAAGAGCCATCACTAATTCCACAGTATCAAGTGAATCAGCACCTAAATCATCAACAAACGAAGCATCTGTCGTAACTTCTTCCTCTTTTACACCCAATTGTTCAACGACAATTTTTTTTACGCGTGCTTCAATCTCGTTTGCCTTTGTACTCATAATCAATTCGTCCTCTTCTCAAATAAAAAGTTAGTGTAGTCAAAAATCATCCGTTTGCAACCTCAATTCATATACAACCCACCATTCACATGCAGCGTTTGTCCGGTAATATAGCCTGCTGCAGGTGATGCTAAAAATACTACAGCTGCCGCCACATCATCAGTGGAACCGATACGCTGCATAGGGATGTGTTGAAAAATGGATTCTCGTTGCGCATCATTAAGCGCATTGGTCATGTCTGTAGCAATATAACCAGGAGAAACAACATTGGCAGTAATATCTCGCGAACCCACTTCAAGTGCAATAGCTTTAGTAAAACCAATCACACCTGCTTTGGCAGCTGCATAATTTGCTTGACCAGGATTACCGGTTGAACCTACCACCGAACCAATATTAATAATTCTACCCCACTTTGCTTTTAACATATCCCTAATACAAGCCTTTGTGACGCGATAAATAGCATGCAAATCAGTTTCCATCACCCGTAACCATTCTTCCTCTTTCATACGTAAAAAAAGATTATCTTGGGTAATAGCAGCATTATTAACCAAAATAGTCACTACTCCAAAACGTTCTTTTATCGCCAATAAGGTTTCATCGATGGAGGACTGTGAAGTAACATTTAATACCATACCACAACCTTCAACATTTGCATCGCGCAGTATGCGAGAAATCTGATCAGCGCCTTCCTTAGTTGTTGCGGTTCCAATCACCACCGCCCCTTCTCGCCCTAATGCTTGAGCAATTCCACGCCCTATTCCACGACTTGCACCAGTCACTAAAGCAATTTTTGTTTTGAGCAATCCTTCACGCTGAATCATGATGTAACACCATATTTAAACTGACTAAATCAGAGGTAGTCATGTACTGCAATTGTTTGTCAATCCGTTTATTCAATCCGGTTAACACGTTGCCTGGTCCACATTCAAGAATAGTTGTCACGCCAGATTGAATAAAAAACCGAATCATTTCAACCCACCGAACCGGCATACACAATTGCCTTATTAAACCATTCCTGATTGAATCAACATCACTATAATACTTAACATCAACATTATTAAGTATTGGAATCGTAGGTCGTTGCAACTTCACATCGGTTAGCAAGATTGCTAAACGCTCACTCGCTTCCTTCATTAATTTACAATGCGAAGGCACACTGACAGGAATCAGCATAGCGATTTTAGCACCTTGTTCTTTGGAAAGCACCAGCGCGCGGAGAATAGCTGGCTTGTGCCCTGCGATCACAATTTGACCAGGTGCGTTAAAATTTGCCGGGGAAAGTACTTCATGCGGAAGGTTAATGGCTTGCTGACAAATGTGAGCCACCTCTTTTTCTTCTAATCCAATAATCGCAGCCATGGCTCCTTCATCGCTTGCAACTGCCTCTTGCATGTATTGTCCACGAGCAGCCACTAATTTAACCGCATCAGAAAAAGCAAGGGTATGTGCGCATAACAGTGCTGTATATTCCCCTAAACTATGTCCCGCCAAAAATTGCGGATGCAGGGGATGTCTCGCTTGAATCAAGCGCCAAATAGCATAGGAGGCTACTAATATGGCTGGTTGGGTATAGATCGTTTGATCTAATTTTTCAGCAGGACCCTGCTCAACTAATTGCCATAAATCGTAATGTAACACGTCTGAAGCTTCATCAAATGTCTGTTTTATTTCCTTAAATTTGGTTGCAATATCAGCCAACATACCTACTGTTTGTGAACCCTGCCCAGGAAAAACAATGGCTAACATGAGTCATTCATCCTATTTTTTAGAAGAAAATGATGAAAATAGCGAGTTTAATAATTAAACGCAAGTTGATAATAGGCTGGTCTTACGCTTTTTAGGCAAAGAGCTCACTGTGTGAGCCTGTTCTAACCAAAATAAGTTTATTATCTGATTTTTGGTAAATCAGCAGCCAGTCGGATCTAATGTGGCATTCTCTATATCCGTTCCATTCTCCAATAAGTGCATGATCTCGTAATTTAGGAGGAGGCGGTTTATCGAGCGCTAATAATTCTACAGTTGTTAAAAACTCTTTCCGTGAATAACGACCTGATGCGGCAATTTTTTTATAGTCACGTTTAAATTGAGTTGTTTCAATTATTTCTCGCACGCTTTATCCCAATCCTTTTTAAGTTGCCCAAGAGATGTTTTTTTAAGATGCTTTCTCTCCTTTACTTCCTGGATTGCGGTGCGTGTAATTGGATTTGGGATATTGATAGAAAAAGGAATTTTATGCTCCGCTACAGATTGATAAATAAAAATTCGAACCGCCTCACTAAGCGTAAGCCCCATATGGTCAAATACCTTAACCGCTTTCTCTTTCATTTTTGGGTCAATTCGAGAACGGATAATGCAATCAGTCATAATCAAACCCTCATTTTTTACATCTGTAGCTACATTATAGCCACAACTGAAAGATTTAACAAGTTTCAGATAAGCAGCAGATAAGCGAATAGAATAATCTAGAAAACGTAACTATTGCGCCTCTTCTTCTCCCCTTCATTTTGCTTAGGCGGAAGGTTGTAGGCTTGAAAAAAAGCGCTATAGTGGTATTGACCCTTCGAGACGATCGATTTTGTTTTCCGTTCGTGCTGAGGGTCGCGCGCAGCGCGACGTCTCGAAGCACGATCGGAAACAAAATCGATCTCCTCAGGGCAAACGGA